>JAEEGL012426805.1_pt1 | contig 10977 bp, 11 predicted proteins | sample 9134231 | NCBI WGS metagenome assembly JAEEGL01 (sample SAMN16246548, study PRJNA631951) | gut metagenome | biome: gut microbiome; feature: rumen; material: fiber-attached | host: Bos | place: Iran: Karaj | collected 2018-10 | reverse complement strand
TTTTCGAAAGGCGGTTATGATCCTGTACCGTAACAGGAGGCAGAATTGTACGAATTATTATTGACTAAGAATACCACATTCATTATTGGCCAAGTTGCATGGATACTTGGTAAATTAATGGAAGGTATATTTTTTGTTCTTGATAAAATCGCATCGCTTTGGGGCGGAACAGCCAACATCGGTGTTGCGATTATTATCTTCACAATTATTATTTATCTTTTAATGTTACCCCTTACAATCAAACAGCAGAAGTTCTCTAAAATGTCTGCAATAATGAATCCTGAAATTCAGGCTATTCAGGCAAAATATAAGGGAACCAAAGATCCTGATTTGATGCAGCAGATGCAGCAGGAGACAAGCGCTGTATACGCAAAGTACGGAGTTTCACCTTCCGGAAGCTGTGTTCAGTTACTTATCCAGATGCCTATCTTATTCGCACTTTATCGTGTTATTTATGCAATTCCCGCATATGTTCCCATGGTAAAAAACGAATTCATGGGTCTTGTTAATACAATGATGGGTATTGATGCTACAGGTAAAGTTGCTGATGCTGAAACATTTAAAGGTTCAGCTGAATTTATTCAGACATTATCATCTGCAGCAGCTTATAAGAAGCAGTTCAAACCTGAATTTTTAAATCTTGAAACAATTTCAATTGATAACATTACCGCAAATCTTTTTAATTCAGAAAATGCAATTGCAAATGTTGAAACAACAAGAAATACATTTATTGATGTTTTAAACAGAGCTAGTTCAAATGACTGGACAAGTTTATCTAAAGCATTTCCTGATTTCAGTGCTCTTGTTGACAGCACAAACGCAGCTTTGGCTAAATACAATTTATTCCTTGGAATCAATATAGGTTATTCACCTCTTGATACCATTTGTACACAGATTGGTCTTACTGATAATAACTTAATGAATATTTTCAAAGGCCAGGCAAGCTTATCAAATGCAAACTTCCTTGTAATTCTTGTTGCATTATTAATTCCTTTACTTGCTGTTTTGACACAGTGGATCGGTTTAAAACTTGCACCTACTGCAAACAACAATAACACACAGCCCGGACAGGAAGAAAATCCTATGATGTCCTCAATGAAGATGATGAACACATTTATGCCGATTATGTCCGGTGTATTCTGTTTCACACTTCCTGCAGGTATGGGTATCTACTGGATTGTCGGTGCAGTTGTAAGAAGTATTCAGCAGGTAGCTATCAATAAGTACATCGACAAGATGGATATTGATAAAGTTATTGAAAAGAACACTGCTAAATATGAAGAAAAGCTCAAAAAGAAAGGTATCCTTGTACAGGGTATTAACAATAAGGCAAAGAGCTCTACTAAGTATGTTAATCCTTATGCAAAGAACACAAAGAGCGAAACAGTTTCTTCAGTAAATAACAACAATACAAAGAAGAATACAAATGTTAAAAACGACAAGATTTCCACATCCGGAAGTATCGCATCCAAAGCCAGAATGGTTAAGGATTATAATGAGCGAAACAACAAGTAATCAGGAGGGTTGATTTAAATGGAATATAAAGAGTTCAGTGCAAAAACAGTAAATGATGCTATTACTGAAGCATGCACACATTTTATAGTAACAAGCAGTTCACTTGAATATGAAGTAATTGAAGAAGGATCTACAGGTTTCTTAGGAATCGGTTCCAAGCCTGCTGTAATTAAGGCAAGAGTAAAGAGCGAAGAAGTTGAAGAAGCTAAATCAGTATTTACTCAGGAAGCTAAAGAAGAAAAGCCTGAAAAGAAAGAAGTTAAAAAAGAAGTAAAAGAAACAAAGAAAGAATTCAAAGCAAACAACGAAAAAGCAAACAATGAAGTTAAGGAAGCTGTAAAAGAAGAAGCTCCTAAGAAGAGAGAACTTAATGTTGATGCTAAAGAAGTTGAAAAGAAAGCTACTGATTTCTTAAAAGACGTTCTTGCAAAGATGGAAATCGAAAACGAAGTAATCGCTAAATACGATGCTGAAGAAGAATGTTTAAATATTGAAATCTCCGGTGAAGATATGGGTGTTCTTATCGGTAAGAGAGGACAGACACTTGATTCACTTCAGTACCTTGTATCACTTGTAGTTAACAAGGGAACAAAAGAATACATCAGAGTAAAAGTAGATACAGAAAACTACAGAGAAAGAAGAAACAAAACTCTCGAAAATCTTGCTAAGAATATGGCATTCAAAGTTAAGAGAACAAGAAGAAGCGTTACTCTTGAGCCCATGAATCCTTACGAGAGAAGAGTAATTCACTCCGCATTACAAAATGACAGTTATGTTTCTACACATTCTGAAGGAGAAGAGCCTTATCGTAAGGTCGTTATTACTTTAAAAAAGTAAAAAGTTAAGGCTGCTAAAATGCAGCCTTATTTTTACCAAAAATATCAGAAACAGTTTTTCCTTAAACCGGAACATATTCCTGTTGAGACAACATTTTGCCGTAAGTTCTTAGTGAGCAAAATCGATTATGGAACATTTCGAGGACTGTTTGAGCGAAGCGAGTTCCGCAGAAATGTTCTTCTTATAATAGATGAAGCGAACTTAGAACTTATCGTGCCGTTGTCGATGCAGGAATATGTTCCGGAAGAAAAAAGGAAAAATTGTTTCATAAAAAAACGAATAATTTAATTTAGAATTATTAGATATAACAGAGATAAATAATATAGAAAACTCAGTTAAGTTTTTAACTAAATGATTAAAAATCTAGTTAAGTTTTTTATATAAAGTAATTAGAAAAATTGTTAAGTATTTATATAAATAAATAGGAAAAAAGTATGGATACAATTGCTGCCATTTGCACGGCACTTTCTCCATCCGGAATTGGAATAATAAGAGTTTCCGGTGAAGATGCAATTACAATTTCAGATAAGATTTTTAGAGGTGCGGATAAGAAGACTTTAAAAGATTCAGATTCGCATACAATTCATTACGGTCATATTGTTGACGGTGATGAAATTGTTGATGAAGTTCTTGTGATGCTTATGAAAGCTCCGAGATCTTATACTATGGAAGATGTAGTTGAGATTGACTGTCATGGCGGAATACTCGTATTAAAAAAAGTATTTAATTTACTTACTGATAACGGATGCAGACCTTCCGAACCTGGTGAGTTTACAAAGAGAGCCTTTTTAAACGGAAGAATTGATCTTACAAGTGCAGAAGCAGTAATGGATTTGATTTCTTCCAAAAGTGAAATGGCAAGAAAGAATTCCGTTTCAATGTTAAACGGAAAGATGTATGAATTAATCAAAAAATTAAGAGAAGAAATTCTTTATTATATTGCAAAGATTGAAGCAGCTTTGGATGATCCCGAGCATATGTCACTCGATGGATTTGAAGAAGAACTTGAAGAAAAGATAAATAACATCCAGGAAAAAATCAATCAATTAATTAAATCATATGATTCAGGAAAGATTTTAAAAGAGGGTATTAATACAGCAATTGTAGGAAAACCCAATGCAGGAAAATCTTCCATTCTTAATATGATATTAAATGAAGAAAGAGCAATCGTTACCGAGATAAAAGGAACTACCAGAGATACGTTGGAAGAGTCTTATGATATCGGTGGAATCACTCTTAATCTTATTGATACCGCAGGAATTCATGAGAGTGATGATGTGGTAGAAAAGATTGGAATTGAAAGAGCAAAGTCTGCAATCGAAAAAGCTGATTTGGTTTTATATGTTGCTGATTCTTCAACTGAAACAGATGTTTTTGATGATCAAATTATTTCATTAATTGATGGTAAAAAATCAATCTGTCTTTTGAATAAATCCGATCTTCAAAGAGAAACAACAAAGCAGGAATTGAATGCACATTTCGAAGGATGTTTAATCAAACCTGTAATACTTTATACCAGTGCTAAAAACGATGAAGGAAAAGAAGAATTATTCGATACGATTAAAGAGATGTTCTTTGCCGGAGAGATTTCATTTAATGATGAAATTATGGTTTCAAATTTAAGACAGAAAAATGATCTTGTTATTGCAAGTGACAGTCTTAAAAAAGTAACAGAGTCAATTGTAAATTGCATGCCGGAAGATTTCCTTTCAATTGATTTGATGAGTGCGTATGCAGCACTTGGTGAAATAATCGGTGAAGAAGTTAGTGATGATTTGGTTGATAAAATTTTCTCTGAATTTTGTATGGGAAAATAATTATTAGTAAAACACTACTAACTAATATTTTTTGAATAAAATAATCAAGAATATAATTGATAAAAATATATAAAAATAATTATAGAAAACATTAATTCCAGAATTATTTTCTATATATATTAATGACTTTAATATAGGTATAATTAACATGATTTTTACTATTAGAAAAGCAAACAAAAAAGATGAAAAAATCATATGTGATTTATTCTTTGAAATGCTTAAAACAATTTACAATACAGATGATGTTCAAGGATATGAAGAAGGTTATTTAGATAACTTTTTTTCCGATGGTGAAAATGTAATTTATGTTGCAGAAAATGAAGGTGAAATTGTTGGTTATATATCCGTAGAAGTTCATCGTGAAGACAGAGTATTTATATACATAGATGATTTCAGTGTATCAAAAGAATACAGAGGAAACGGAATAGGAAATGCTCTTCTTAATGAAGCAGAAAAATATGCTTTATCATTAAGCATTCCGGTAAGCAGCCTTCATGTAGAAAAGTCTAATGAAAGAGCTTTAAATTTTTATTCAAAAAACGGATATAAAGTATTCGAAGATCAGGAAAACAGATTGTTATTAATCAAAGAATTATAAAAATATTTTTACGGTTTTAGAAAATGGAAAACAACAGAAATAATCTTACAATCGAAACTGATGTATGTGTAATCGGAGCAGGTCACGCAGGTTGCGAAGCTGCTTTGGCATGTGCTCGTCTTGGATTAAATACAGTTATCTTTACAGTGTCAGTTGAAAGCATTGCATTGATGCCTTGTAATCCCAACGTAGGCGGAACAAGTAAAGGTCATCTTGTAAGAGAACTTGATGCACTTGGCGGAGAGATGGGTAAAAACATTGATAAAACTTTTATCCAATCCAAGATGCTTAATCTTTCAAAAGGACCTGCAGTTCATTCTTTAAGAGCTCAGGCTGATAAAGCAAATTATTCACATTCAATGAGAGAGACACTTGAGAATCAGGAAAACCTGACAATCAAGCAGGGTGAAGTTTGCGAGATACTTTTTGATGAAGACGGCGATCAAAAGATTATTAAAGGTGTAAGAATTTTTACTGGAACAACTTATCTTTGCAAAGCAGTAATTATTTGTTCAGGTACATATCTTAATGCAAGATGTTTATGCGGTGAAGCAATCACTTATACAGGACCTAACGGTTTGCAGGCTGCAACACATCTTTCGGAATCTTTGAATGCAATGGGTGTTACTCTTCGTAGATTTAAAACAGGAACACCTGCAAGAATGGATAAGAGAAGCATTGATTTTTCAAAGATGGAAGAACAAAAAGGTGATGAAAAAATTATTCCCTTTTCATTCTCAACCAATCCTGAAGATATTCAAAAAGAACAGGTTTCCTGTTACTTAACATATACCAATGAAGAGACGCATAAAATAATCAGAGCGAACCTTGATCGTTCACCTATTTATGCAGGAATTATTGAAGGTACAGGACCGAGATATTGTCCTTCGATTGAAGATAAAGTTGTTAAGTTTGCAGATAAAGAAAGACATCAGGTTTTCATTGAACCTGAAGGTTTATATACAAATGAAATGTATGTCGGAGGAATGAGTTCATCACTTCCGGAAGATGTACAGCTTGCAATGTACAGAACAGTTCCAGGTCTTGAGAATTGTAAGATTGTAAGAAATGCATATGCAATAGAATATGATTGTTTAACACCCGGACTTTTAACTTTATCACTTGAGATAAAAGGTGTAAGCGGACTTTTCTCAGCAGGTCAGTTTAACGGATCTTCAGGTTATGAAGAAGCTGCTGCACAGGGTCTCATTGCAGGTATAAATGCTGCAAGAAAAATTCAGGGTAAAGAAGCAATTATTCTTGATAGAAGTGAAGCTTACATCGGAGTTTTGATTGACGATTTGGTTACAAAAGAAAATCTTGAGCCTTACAGAATGATGACTTCAAGAGCTGAGTACAGATTACTTCTTCGTCAGGATAATGCAGATTTCAGACTTCGTAAAATCGGTTATGAAGTTGGACTTGTAACAAAAGAACAATATGATTATGTTCTTTATAAAGATGAAAAAATAACTGCTGAAGTAGACAGACTTAAAAATACTTTTGTAGGAAGTGCAACTAAGAATCAGGAGTATCTTGAGACACTTGGTTCAGCTCCTCTTCGTACCGGAACATCACTTGCAGAATTACTTTGCAGACCTGAAATCACATATGAGAATTTATTATTCTTTGATAAAGAAAGAGAACCTCTTTCTGATGATATTATTGAACAGGTTTGCATCAGAATAAAGTACGAAGGTTATATTGAAAGACAGGAAAGACAGGTTGCTGCTTTCAAAAAGATGGAGAAAAAATTAATACCTGATGATATTAATTATGATGATGTTTTGTCACTTCGTCTTGAAGCAAGACAGAAACTTAAATTGTTTAAACCAAGATCTGTTGGTCAGGCTTCACGTATAAGCGGTGTTACTCCTGCAGATGTTTCTGTATTATTAATTTATTTGGCATCTATTGGAAGATAATTTTATGTGTACGATTTATTGGACATATAGTTGTTGTATTATATAAGTGTAAAAAATTTTTTCATTTCATTAATATGAAATAAATTTATATTCGTAATAACTCAATTTATTTTATGTTTTGTGATTAAGAATATAAACATTTAAATTTTTAAAGTGATGAAATGATTTTGTAAAAAGGGTCTATAAATATGTTGGAAGAGATAATTGATGTAAAAGAAAAACTTCGTATTGCTCGACAGATTTTGGAATCACTTACAGAGTGGTTTGAAATTCCTGAAACAAGAGAAGAATATATCAGAGACAGCAAAGATCGTATTATGGTTGCTGCTTTTGAAGACGATAAACCCATTGGTTTTTTATGTCTTAAAGAAACCGGTAAAGAAACTGTTGAACTTGCAGTAATGGGTGTATTAAAAGATCATCACAGAAAAGGTGTTGGTAAATCATTATTTAAAAAAGCAAAAGAAATTGCTGTCGAAAAAGGCTATTCATTCATGCAGGTTAAAACAGTTAAGATGGGTGTTTATGATGATTATGATAAGACCAATCTTTTCTATTTAAGTTTAGGTTTTAAAGAGTTTGAAGTTATGCCTTTATACTGGGATGAATATAATCCCTGTCAGATTTATGTTATGTCATTAAAATAAAAATTTTTTATATGTCCGATTTATTGGACACCTCAAATTATGGAACAGTTTATCAAAGATTTAAAAGAATTTAATATTGATATTACCAATGAGCAGTTAGAGAAGTTTGAAAAATATACTTCTCTTCTTCTTGATTGGAATGATAAGATTAATCTTACTGCCATAACAGATATACCTGATATATATAAGAAACATTATCTTGATTCTTTATCTATAGTTAAATGTATAGATGTTACAGATAAGGAGTATACTCTTTTAGATCTTGGGACTGGTGCCGGTTTTCCGGGTATACCTTTAAAGATAATGTTTCCTAATCTTAATATTACTTTGGTCGATTCACTTAATAAGAGAATTGATTTTCTTAATATTGTCATAGATGAATTAAACTTAGAAAATATTAATGCAATTCATTCAAGAGCAGAATCATTGGCTCATAATGATAATTATCGTGAGCAATTTGATTTTGTTGTTTCAAGAGCTGTAGCTAACCTTGCAGTTCTTAGTGAATATTGTATTCCTTTTGTAAAACCTGAAGGATATTTTGTATCTTACAAATCAGGTAATTCAAAAGATGAAATCGTTCAATCAAAAAATGCAATCGGTATGCTCGGAGGTAAACTTACATCCGTTACTGATTTCATTCTTCCTAATTCTGATTTATCCAGAAGTAATGTTCTTATAAAAAAGATTAAACATACAGAAGAAAGGTTTCCGAGAAAAGAAGGTACTCCTTCCAAGAAGCCTTTATAAAAAAATTTGTCTTTTTTTCACAGGTATAATTTATTGCCTAGTTTTCATTCATTATTTTTTTAGGGGGTGCTTATGGGAGTAGATATTAAAATTACTACTGACGATCTTTACTTTAGATATCGAACAGGTGCATTTCTTATTCATGATAATAAGATGCTTTTGGTTCATACCAATTATGGTTCTTATTATTATATGATTGGCGGAGCTGTTAATATTCTTGAAACAACTGAACATTGCGTCTTAAGAGAAGTTTATGAAGAAACCGGTCTTAATGCAAAAGTTGAGAGACTGGGAGTTATTGTAGAAAATTTCTTCAGAGGTTTTGGCGGAGTACTTGAGGGTAAGGATTGTCATACACTTGAGTTCTATTATATTTTATCTGTTGATTCAATAGAAGGTATAAAAACTACAACCGATGATGGCGAACCTTTATGTTGGATTCCCTTGGATGAAATTAAGAATACCAATATCAAACCATCTTTTGTTACTGAGAAATTTGATGAGATATTATCATCCGATCATGTAATTCATTATGTAGAAGAAAGAGACAGGAATAATACTACTCCTTATTAATATACTTATTCAGATATTAATTTAAGTAATTTATATATTTATATATTTAACTATCTCTATATTTAGTTTTTGTCGTTTTAATTTGGGAATCTATATATTGTTGTTTCACGTGAAACATTTTTCCAGAAGAATAATATGAAAATCAATATATAATGTTTCACGTGAAACATTCCACAAGATTTTGCGAGTACAATGTGAAACATTTTTGAGAGGGTTATATATATAGTATGTTTCATGTGAAACAAATCCATAAGGATAAAACCATATATAGTAACTAAGAAATATATATAACATATTAAGAATAAATGCAATAGTTGAATGGAAAAATTCAGGAAATAGATAACACAAAGAAATAAAATTTTAGAAAAAGAGCCCGAAAGGATTATATTTTAAGAAAAGATTGGAGGAGTAAGGATGATTATTGAGACAGAAAGATTAGTTTTACGTGAAATGAATATGGATGATTTCGATTCATTATATAAAGTACTAAGCGATAATGAGATAATGCAACATTATCCTTACAGCTTCGATGAAGCCAGAGTCAGAGCATGGATAGAAAGAAATATAGAGAGGTACAGAATTTTCGGATTCGGTTTATGGGCAGTATGTCTTAAGGAATCCAAAGAGATGATCGGAGACTGCGGACTTACAATGCAGATGATTGGAAATACAATCAAGCCCGAAATCGGATATCACATCAGAAGAGACATGCAAAAGAAAGGTTTTGCAAGAGAAGCTGCATCGTCAGTAAGGGATTGGACATTTGAAAATCTTCCCTTTAATGAAATCTTTTCTTATATGAAATACACCAATGAACCGTCAGCCAGAGCTGCCATGTCATGGGGATGCAAGAAAGTTGATGAGTTCCCGGATGAGATAAATGAGATTACGAAAGTGTTTTCCATTACCAGAGAAGAGTGGGAGAACATGAAAAAATAAAATTCTTTTTCACGTGAAACATGAGAAATCGACTTTCGGAAAGAGCGATAAACAGAGCAATCTGAAAAGTCAATAATAAAGTTTTAACCAAAAAAGCAAAAATTTTGATTAAATTTTGTTAAAAAATATTTTTCCAATAATAGCATTACTATGTTAGAATAAACAGGCAGAATAAAAATCGAGGGAAATAATTATAAGGAGAAAGTATAAATGGGAAGAGTTATAGCAATAGCCAACCAGAAAGGCGGAGTAGGAAAGACTACCACAGCCATTAACTTATCAGCAGCAGTTGCTAAAAAAGGTAAAAAAGTACTCGTTATCGATATGGATCCTCAGGGAAATACCACCAGCGGATTTGGTATTGAGAAGAACGAACTTGAAAATACGGTTTATGAATTGATGCTTGGAGAATGCCCGATTAAGCAGTGCATCATTCCCGATGTATATGAAAATCTTTCAATCATTCCTTCGAATGTTAATTTGGCTGCAGCTGAAATCGAACTTATCGATACTGACAGAAAAGAATTTGTTTTGAAGAATGAAGTGGATTGGATCAAGGATCAGTATGATTATATCTTCATTGACTGTCCTCCTTCACTTTCAATGTTAACAGTAAATGCAATGACCACAGCAGGCAGTGTGCTTGTTCCTATTCAGTGCGAATTCTATGCAATGGAAGGTTTGAGTCAGTTAATCCACACGGTCAATCTTGTAAAAGCAAAACTTAATCCTGCTTTATCAATGGAAGGTGTTGTATTCACAATGTATGATTCAAGAACCAACCTTTCACAGGATGTAGTTGATTCCGTAAAGGAAGCATTGGAAGAGAGAGTTTTCGAAACAACAATTCCGAGAAACGTAAGACTTGCAGAAGCACCCAGCTACGGAAAGCCCATCATCGAATATGATGCTAAGTCAGCAGGTGCCGAAAGTTACAATAAATTAGCAGACGAACTTTTGAAGATTAAGTAATATTTAAAATATGTTTTGCCGGAAATAACATAATGCAAAAACCGGGCAAATATAGTATAATTCAAAAAGTATGGTTTTAGGGGGAAGATAAATGGCCGGACTAAACAAAAGCAAAGGTTTGAATAAAGGAAAAGGACTTGCAGCATTGATTGATACCAATGTTGAGAAGCCTGCCGTAAATGAAAAAATAAAAGACAGCATTACAAAGGTAAACATTTCCAAAGTATCACCCAACAAGTCTCAGCACAGAAAGAACTTTAACGAAGACGCTTTAAACGAGTTGGCTGATTCAATTAAAGAACATGGAATCATCGAACCTTTGATTGTTCAGGACAGAAAAACATTTTATGAGATTATTGCAGGTGAAAGACGTTGGAGAGCTGCCAATATTGCAGGTCTTACAG
>JAEEGL012358825.1_pt1 | contig 10977 bp, 11 predicted proteins | sample 9134231 | NCBI WGS metagenome assembly JAEEGL01 (sample SAMN16246548, study PRJNA631951) | gut metagenome | biome: gut microbiome; feature: rumen; material: fiber-attached | host: Bos | place: Iran: Karaj | collected 2018-10 | reverse complement strand
TGTTCCAGCATCAAAGCGCGAAGAGTATTTTGCTACTGCAAAGGATTCGTATCTTTATTTAGCAGAACATTTTAACATCAAGCCCTATGAAAGTTAAAGTCAATTGGCTGCAGGTTCTTGGAGAAGTAGTACGTATCGTACTCGCAGCCCTCGCAGGCGGTGCCGCTGGTGGTGCCATTTAAAATTTCAATCAAGTCCCGCCCCTCTGCCTAAAAGCTAAAAACCTAAAGTGTCGGAGGAGCGGGTTTATTAATTAACTATTAAACAAAAACAACATGGTAAATATTGAGATTATTGGTAATATCGGAGCCGATGCAAAAGTAGTCAACTATAATGGTTCCCAGTTCGTTTCGTTCAACGTGTGTGACAATCGCAAGGTCAACGACCAAGAGATATCTATGTGGTACGGGTGCAACCTGAACAAGTGCAACGAGAATTTGTTGAAGTATCTGAAAAAGGGTCAGCAGGTTTTTGTGCGTGGCATCCCCAGGTATCGTATTTTCGATTCAGCCGTACACAGATGCAAGTGTGTGGCCGTTGATGTACTTGTGAATGATATCCAGCTAATTGGTGCAGCACCTAAGCAGGAACAGAACGAGCAGGAAACAGAAAGAACTGGTGAACCCGTGCAGGCTTATTGATTATGCAGCGAAGAGAAACGAGAGAAAGGATTGTCGGTATTGATTGGTTAGAGTTATTTGTGTCCGAGCGTGGTGATATAGACTACTCTGCCAATGGTTTTCGTGCACGCGGTTGGGATGTTATCGAACGCGATTATGGTACGAAAACGATGGCCGAAATGTTTGTTCTTCTCGATTCCAAAGGCTACCCATTTATTGAAGTGCGTCGAGCCCCGAGGGGGCTCGATTCACTTTCTAAGAAGACTATATACCAGCAGGGAGATAGTTATATTAGATTGTCGAATATGTATTGTTATGATCAAGACCCCGTGGGTCTTGTTTGCAACTTTGTAAACCGAGAAAGATACACCATCAAGAAAATATATCGTATAGATATCTATACAGATTTTGAGATATTCGATTCAGGCGACAAACCTGCGAAAGTGATTCGCAGGATTGTGAACCATACATATAGCAAAATCAACCAATGCCACAGACGAACAAGTGGTACAGATACATGGACAGAGTGTTTTGATAATTGGATATCATGGGGCAATAAGGGCTCGATGGTTAACACTAAGATATATGATAAGACCAAAGAATTACACGACACTGGCAATCACAAACCATATATCGTTGAGAATTGGAGACGCGCTGGGTATATTGATGACGTTGTAAATATATCGCGCAATGGCACCAGCGTACAGATGTGGCGTTTAGAGTTCAGTATCAAAGGCAATGCAAAAGAATGGATTTATATTGGCAAGGAAGATAGCGACGACGGATTTATGCACACCCTCGAACACAGTCTTGCTTTATACTCTACAAAGCAAGGTGTAACAAATGCACTTGCAAACCTGATACCATACTATTTCCGTTTCAAGATATACGAGGAGGGAAAGCGCAAAAGTAATTGCCAGGACAAAACACTTTTTATATTCGATGATACAGAAGTCGAGAAAGGTTACCGATTGCAAAATCAGAGCGATGCAGGCCGTGTGAGAGCCGTTAAGATAGAGGATGATATAATAGCACTCAACCATCTTGTAAAGGCGAAAATGAAACTCTATGGCAGCGAATTTGCGAATCAACTAAGCGATATGATTAACGAGATTAGTCACAAGGTTGACCAGAAATCTTTTAATATATATAGTACAGATGCCGATATCTTCTAATGCTAAGTTACGCATCAGTAGATGCGTAACGCGATTACAAGCAAAAACACACAACTAACACACCTCAAACCACGATGTATAAAGGAAAATCCCTCGCGCATACGCGCGCGGGTTCCGCGCGCGCTGACGCGCGCGCCCGTCCTCGCGGTCGTCGCGTCCGAAGGGGGGCACGTTCCGTTCCCCCCTCGGGCTCCCCCCTTCCGCTATCCAGCGCAACGTCCTCGGGACGCGGGGGGAAGACCCCCCGCACCCCCCTGACCGCTCCACCCCAGCAGCATGGCTCCAGCGCTGGGCATACCCAGCACCTCCACCATGCAGCCCGGGTTCCGCTTTAATCGGTTGGGTGCCGGCTAAAGCCCGCACCCCCATTGTTTGTCGCCATCCGGGTTGAAGTCCTCGCAATCCCCAGCGCCGATGGCGCTGGGCTTCCTGCCTCCTACGCGCAGGGGAAACCCCTGCACTCCGTCGTCAGGGTGATGCGAAAAGGCTGCGCGGTCGTGTAATCACCTCCTCGGGCCACTCGCTCGACAAGCTCGCTCGGGCTATCACGCGGTCGTCGGGTGTGAATGACCATGCGGCGCAACTGCGGGCGCGTTCCGTGCGGCTCGGTAGCCGCACTGCGCGCCCGTGTCGTGTGAGTATCTCTGCTGCCAGCCACGTCGCGGTCGTCGCGCTGCGCTGGGTCGGGCTGCCGCCCTCCCCAGCGCAAGGTTGCGGCCGTTGGCCGCAGCGCCCCTACGGGGCGCAGGTCGGGGCTGGTGCCCCGCGGGGCTCGGTTCCCTCGCCCCGACGATATCTAAGCGCCATCTGCGGTCTCCCATCGATATTTTGCGATTGCGGTGCAGTAGCCCTATCGCTAAAATATCGATAGGAACCCTCCTCCGATGGCGATAGTATCAGCCCGCCCGTGTTAAATAATAATAAATAAGTCTAAAAATACGTTTACGTAAAAACATACTTTTGTAAAATAATCGTCAGTTAAACGGCTCATAGTCGGGGTAAGTCCGAGTTAAGTCCGAGTATTGTCCGATTCAAAAACTTTTTGTACCTTTGCGGACGTTAAACAATACCCAAATGGCAGGGGTAAGGCTGCCACCTAATTATTTTATATTATGTCAAAAGGTAATATGTTACTCGGTCATGCACGTGGTAAGGTTGGTTCGCTGGTATTCAGTCGTACCAATGGTCAGCAGATTGTACGCGCCCGTGCTGAAGTGGTTAAGAACCCACAAACAGACGCGCAGGTTATCCAGCGCATTTTCCTGAACACTATTGCGCAGGCCTATAGCCGTATGTCTGCCATTGTTGACCACTCTTTTGAGGGTGTCAAGAAAGGTCAGGATTCAATGTCGTACTTCATGAAGAAGAACCTCGACGCTATCCGTGCAAAGGTTGCAGCCGCTGGTGACTTGAACACCCAGCAGGTTTATGTAACCCCTATCGGTGAGAATTATCTCGCCACTAACGACTACATTATTTCAAAGGGTAGTCTTCCTATTGTGAACCCCGCACTGGTTCAGGATTCAGGTATCGAGTTGCTGGTTTCTACTGGAACTTACAAAGACCTCATCGACATTTATCATCTCCAGCGTGGTGACCAGATGACTTTCTGTCTGATTCAGCTGAACGAGGTCGGTGCAACATCGTTCGTATATGGTCGATTGATTCTCGACCCTCGTAACGAGGATGGTAGCGAGGCCGCTATGACAACCGCACTGCTTTCTGAAGGTGCAGTTAACAAGCCAAATCCTAAAACCGAAATGGTAGGTTTGAACCTGAGCGTAGCTGGACAGACTTTCCGTATCGGTGCTCCTGATTCTACCATCGGTGGATGTGTTATCGTTTCACGTAAGAACGAAGATGGCACCTGGTTGCGTTCTAATAGCAGCATGGTGCTGGTTTCAGAGGCTCCCATGGGTATGAGCGTATCTGCTGCGTTGACCCAGTTCCGTACTGGAGGCATCGACACCGAAAATCCTCTCTACCTTAACAACGGAGGTGTAGGTGGCGGCACATCAAACTCACAGCCAGCTGTTGAGTACGTTCAGATTACTGCTGCATCTGCAAACGCATCGCAGGGTAACGTTTCAGGTGGTGGTCGCAAGGTCGTTGGAGGCACTTGCACACTGACCGCTACTCCAGCAAGCGGTTACCAGTTCAAGAACTGGACAAAGGGCGGTGTTGCCGTTTCTACTGCTAATCCTTACACATTCACCGTAGAGGAGGCAGCAAGCATTACGGGTAACTTCGAGCCCCGCCAGGAGATTGGCGACTAAACGTGAACTATCCCAAAGTTTTCTAATTCAGGGGCACGGAAATAGATCCCGTGTCCCTTATTTTTTCTAAATGATATGGTACATGACAAGAAAGCAGAATCTTTTGTGGCTATTAGCAGTTTTTTTGCAGCCGTGGTACTTGCTTTCACTTCTCTCGTAATAAGCCAAGACCACGACATTAAGAGCGGTGTACTCATGATGTGCGCCCAGTTCCTGCTATTAACCGCAACGATTTTCGGTCTTGATTACAAGATACGACAAATCATTCAAAACCAAAAGAGCACAGAACCCTCCGTTTAGATGGAGGGTTTTTTGATGGGTTGAAACGTGGCTTGCGGTGGGCGCTCATTGCCGCCCCCCCGCGCCCCCCGCGGCTAGTGTGTTTTCATAGTTTTATGCTGCCGCGCTGGGCTGGTTGGGCGCTCGTGGGGCTGGTTGGGGCTGGCTGGCGGCTGGTTTTTACCGACTATCTGTATTATTTCATCGACGTATGGCGCCATTTTGTCGATATATAGCCCTTTTTATGCTTGGATATATCAGGAAATTGTTGTATCTTTGTACTTAGAAAGGCGGGAATGGTTCCCGTTTAGGTCAAATTTTAGAGTTTATGTTATTTAGTAAAGCTATTCAGATTAAGTCTTTGGTTAATCGTTTTAATCAGGAGCGTCAGGTATGTGGTTTCGCAGTTATTAAGTTCGATTGCGGCATGTATTCAATTGGCCATTGGTCAGTGTCTTTAAGTTTATCGTATAAAGGATGCTTCTTTTCTTCCGAAATGGCGCAGTTTTCTGCCCTGCTTAATCGCGGTGGTATTATCTTCTTTGTTGGTAGTAATGAGGTTTCACCAGTGCTGCATTTCCAATGATTGAGTTTATTTTAATTGTACTCTTGGGCGCTTGCGCCCAGGAGTTTATCAGAAATCTTAATAAAGAGTGATATGGTAAAAGTAAAAGGTAACTTCAAGCTATCTCGCGTTCAAGGTAACCGCGAGATAGTATCGTGGTTTAATGTTTGGGGCCGCGCTTATAATGCTTATAGGATGGCCACGGTTCAGGGGTATGATTATGTGCAGGTTATGCGTGCCCGTGATGGTTTTGTGATATATGCTGATGGCACCAAGCCCGATTGGCTCCAGTAGAGTGCGCGCCCCCCGGGTAAGATCGGGGGGCGAGTGTTAGAAAATCATAAAAAATTAGAGTGATGTTTGTTTATTTATGTTATTATGCTTATCTTTGCACCATCCGCAGGAGGTAGCGTGCAACGTAGAGGTACGACCCGCGAGCGTCTGCGGCTGGCTATTGGGGGGCTTTCAAAGCACTCTTTAATTTGACCGAACCAGCAGGCATCCAGCGGGGTGTTAAGCTGGTTTTTTTTTGGCTTTTTCTAAGTTTGTTCTCGGAGATTTCGACTGGAGAGAAAAAAGTTAGTAAGCTAAATAAAGTTAAATAACCAGTTAATCTTAATGCCGATTCTAGAAATTTATTTATCTTTGCCACGTCAAATTTTAAAAGTGTTTTAGCTATGTCTGATTTACAAATTCAAGTTTTTCTAACGCACGAATGTAAGAGTGCTGGGAAAAAGATTTTTGAGAGAGTCGTTAATATTAGCGATTCTGTAGCCGTTGACTTTGGCGGCATCGTGAGAGTTCTACGCTTTTTGTTTGGACAGAAAGCTATCGTTTCATTTAATATCTTTTAGTTATGATTGGAAAAAACAATGTTTTAAACATTAGGGCATCGAAATCGTTTAGCTGGGCTGGACAGACTGGTGCCACAAGAGGATTCTGTGATTTTGATGGCATCGAGATGTGTCGTCGTGCAGGTCTTTATCTTCTGATGCGTTCGTATCGTCGTGCTGGTGTGGTGAAGTTGGAGGAGGTTATCAAGAGATGGGCACCACCAACGGAAAACAACACCTCGAACTATGTAGATTTTGTATGTAAGCGTAGCGGATTGCAGCGTGGTTTTGTTCTCCGCTTTCTCTCTGATTTTGCAAGCGTACTCGCAGCTATGGAGATAATGGAAATAGGTGTTCCAGCATCAAAGCGCGAAGAGTATTTTGCTACTGCAAAGGATTCGTATCTTTATTTAGCAGAACATTTTAACATCAAGCCCTATGAAAGTTAAAGTCAATTGGCTGCAGGTTCTTGGCGAAGTAGTACGTATCGTACTCGCAGCCCTCGCAGGCGGTGCCGCTGGTGGTGCCATTTAGAAATTTATTCAAGTCCCGCCCCTCTGCCTATAAGCTAAAAACCTAAAGTGTCGGAGGAGCGGGTTTATTAATTAACTATTAAACAAAAACAACATGGTAAATATTGAGATTATTGGTAATATTGGAGCCGATGCAAAAGTAGTCAACTATAATGGTTCCCAGTTCGTATCGTTCAACGTCTGTGACAACCGCAAAGTGAATGACCAAGAAGTATCTATGTGGTACGGGTGCAACCTGAACAAGTGCAACGAGAATTTGTTCAAGTATCTGAAAAAGGGCCAGCAAGTTTTTGTGAGGGGCATCCCAAGATATCGAATTTTCGATTCTGCACTACATAGATGCAAGTGTGTTGCCGTTGATGTTCTTGTGAATGATATCCAGCTGATTGGAGCAGCACCAAAGCAGGAACAGAACGAGCAGGGAAACAACGCAGATGAAGAACAACCCGAGGTCTATTAATTATGCAACGTAGAGAAACGAGAGAGCGCATCGTCGGGATTGATTGGCTGGAGTTATTTGTGTCCGAAAGAGGTGATATCGATTACTCTGCCAATGGATTTCGTGCACGTGGTTGGGATGTTATCGAACGCGACTATGGTACGAAAACGATGGCCGAAATGTTTGTTCTTCTCGATTCTAAAGGCTACCCATTTATTGAAGTGCGTCGAGCCCCGAGGGGGCTCGATTCACTTTCTAAGAAAACTATATACCAGCAGGGAGATAGTTATATTAGATTGTCGAATATGTATTGTTATGATCAAGACCCCGTGGGTCTTGTTTGCAACTTTATAAACCGAGAAAGATACACCATCAAGAAAATATATCGTATAGATATCTATACAGATTTTGAGATATTCGATTCAGGCGACAAACCTGCTAAAGTAGTGCGCAGGATTGTGAACCATACCTATAGCAAAATCAATCAATGTCACAGACGAACAAGTGGTACAGATACATGGACGGAGTGTTTTGATAATTGGATATCTTGGGGCAATAAGGGCTCGATGGTTAACACAAAGATTTATGATAAGACCAAAGAATTACACGACACTGGCAATCATAAACCATATATCGTTGAGAATTGGCGACGCGCTGGGTATATTGACGACGTTGTTAATATATCGCGCAATGGCACCAGCGTACAGATGTGGCGTTTAGAGTTCAGTATCAAAGGCAATGCAAAAGAGTGGATTTATATTGGCAAGGAAGATAGCGACGACGGATTTATGCACACCCTCGAACACAGTCTTGCTTTATACTCTACCAAGCAAGGTGTTACCAATGCACTTGCAAACCTGATACCATACTATTTCCGTTTCAAGATATACGAGGAGGGCAAGCGCAAAAGTAATTGCCAGGACAAAACGCTTTTTATATTCGATGATACAGAAGTCGAGAAAGGTTACCGATTGCAAAATCAGAGCGATGCAGGCCGTGTGAGAGCCGTTAAGATAGAGGATGATATAATTGCACTAAACCATCTTGTAAAAGCGAAAATGAAACTCTATGGTAGCGAATTTGCAAATCAGCTAAGCGATATGATTAACGAGATAAGCCACAAAGTTGACCAGAAATCATTGAATATATATAGCACAGATGCCGATATCTTCTAATGCTAAGTTACGCATCAGTAGATGCGTAACGCGATTACAAGCAAAAACACACAAATAACACACCTCAAACCACGATGTACAAAGGAAAATCCCTCGCGCATACGCGCGCGGGGCTCGCGCGCGCTGACGCGCGCGCTCGTTCACGCGGTCGTCGCGTCCGAAGGGGGGCCCGTTCCGTTCCCCCCTCGGGCTCCCCCCTTCCGCTATCCAGCGCAACGTCCTCGGGACGCGGGGGGAAGACCCCCCGCACCCCCCTGACCGCTCCACCCCAGCTGCATGGTTACGGCGCTGGGGACACCCGCAAGGCGCAGAGCGCCAAGATCGGGTGACCCCAGCACCTCCACCATTCCGCTCGGGTTCCGCTTTAATCGGTTGGGCACCGGCTAAAGCCCGTGCCCCCATTGTTTATCGCCATCCGGGTAGAAGTCCTCGCAAACCCCCTCGCCTACGGCTCGGGGCTTCCTGCCTCCTACGCGCAGGGGAAACCCCTGCACTCCGTCGTCAGGGTTATGCGAAAAGGCTGCGCAGTCGTGAAATCACCTCCTGCAGGCACTCGCTCGCTACGCTCGCTCGGCCAATCTCGCGGTCGTCGGGTGTGAATGACCATGCGGCACTATTGCGGTCGCGTTCCGTGCGGCTCGGTAGCCGCACTGCGCTCCCGTGTCGTGTGAGTATCTCTGCTGCCAGCCACGTCGCGGTCGTCGCGCTGCGCTGGGTCGGGCTGCCGCCCTCCCCAGCGCAAGGTTGCGCCCGATGGGCGCAGCGCCCCTACGGGGCGCGGGTCGGGGCTGATGCCCCGCGGGGCTCGCTACGCTCGCCCCGACGATATCTTGGCGCCATCTGCGGTCTCCCATCGATATTTTGCGATTGCGGTGCAGTAGCCCTATCGCTAAAATATCGATGGTAACCCTCCTCCGATGGCGATTGTATCAGACCGCCCGCGTTAAATAATAATAAATAAATATAAAAATACGTTTAAACATAAACCCACTTTTGTCAAAAAAACATCAGTTAAAGGGCTCAAAGTCGGGTTACCTCCGACCTTACTCCGAGTATTGTCCGATTCAAAAATAATTTGTACCTTTGCCGACGTTAAGAAATGCCCATGTGGCTGGGGCAAGGCAGTCACCTAAATATTTTATATTATGTCAAAAGGTAATATGTTACTTGGTCATGCACGTGGAAAGGTTGGCTCGCTTGTATTCAGCCGTTCTAATGGCCAGCAGATTGTTCGCGCTCGCGCAGAGCAGGTTAAGAACCCACAGACCGATGCACAGATGATTCAGCGTATTCTGCTGAACACAATTGCGCAGGCCTATAGCAAAATGTCGGCTATCGTTGACCATTCTTTCGAGGGTGTGCCAGCAGGTCAGAAGAGCATGTCGTTGTTTATGAAACGTAATCTCGACGCTCTCCGCAACAAGTTAGCCGAAGTAGGCGACCTGAATGCAACAGAGCCAAACGTGTCACCCATCAATAGCAACATCCTCGCAGTGAACGACTACGAGATTGCAAAGGGCTCACTTCCTGAGTGCACACCTCGCGAAGTATCAGGTACTGGTGCATTCACTGGTATCACTGCAAACACTTACAAGGCCGTTATGGATAAGTATGGTTTGCAGCGTGGTGACCAGCTCACTTTCATCATCATCGACGAAAACGCACGCGGTATTGCATCGTTCAAGTACGCTCGCGTAATTCTTGACCCTCGCAACCAGGACGGAACAGAAGCAGCTATGACCACCGCATTTTTGAATGCTGGTGTAATCAATCTGCCTAACCCCAAGAACGAGAACAACGGCATTCTGTTCACTATCGAGGACAACGAGTTTTATTTCCACTCTGCTGATTTGTGCCTGGGCGGTGCTATGATTGCAAGCCGTCAGAAAGAAGATGGCACATGGCTGCGTTCTAACTCTACTCTGCTTGCATCGCTTGACGGAGGTACAACCGAGTGGAACATGCAGCAGGCTCTGGACGATTTCAAGGCTGGTCAGTTGCAGGTTATCAATCCTCGCTATCTGAACAACGCAGGCAAGGGTGCAAGCACCTCGGGCAGCGCTGCAATCGAGTACGTTCAGGTTACCGCTGCATCTAACGATGCAAATATGGGTAGTGTTTCAGGTGGTGGCCGCAAGCAGGTCGGCACAGAAGTCACACTGACCGCAAGCCGCAAAGGTAGTTATGTGTTCAAGGCATGGAAGATAGGCGGTGCAACCGTTTCAACCGCTAACCCATACGTCTTCACCGCTACCGAGAACGTTTCAATCGTTGGCGAGTTCGGTACTCAGGACCCAATCGGTGACTAATTGTGAACTATCCCAAAGTTTTCTAATTCAGGGGCACGGAATCAGATCCCGTGCCCCTTATATTTTCTAAATGATATGGTACATGACAAGAAAGCAGAATCTTTTGTGGCTATTAGCAGTTTTTTTGCAGCCGTGGTACTAGCTTTCACTTCTCTCGTAATAAGCCAAGACCACGACATTAAGAGCGGTGTCCTGATGATGTGCGCCCAGTTCCTGCTATTAACCGCAACGATTTTCGGTCTTGATTACAAGATACGACAAATCATACAAGACAAAAAAGAAACAGAGCCCTCCGTTTAGATGGAGGGTTTTTTGGTGGGTTGAATCGTGGCTTGCGGTGGGCGCTCATTGCCGCCCCCCCGCGCCCCCCGCGGCTAGTGTGTTTTCATGGTATTTTGCTGCCGCACTGGGCTGGCTGGGCGCTCGTGGGGCCGATTTGGGGCTGATTTTACCGACTATCTATATTATTTCCTCGACGTATGGCGCCATTTTATCGATATAAAGGTATATTTTTGTTTGTATATGTCCCAAAAAAGCCGTATATTTGTACTAAGAAAAGCGGGAATGGTTCCCGTTTAGGTCAAATTTTAGAGTTTATGTTATTTAGTAAAGCTATTCAGATTAAGTTATGGGTTAATAAATTTAATGCTGACCGCAAAATGTGCGGTCGTAACCCTATTGTTTTTGATTGTGTTATGTTTTCTCTTGGGGAATGGGCTGTTACTCTCTCCGCTCCTGATGGTGGTATTTTCTATTCTATGGAATCGGAGCGC
>JAEEGL010737820.1_pt1 | contig 10977 bp, 11 predicted proteins | sample 9134231 | NCBI WGS metagenome assembly JAEEGL01 (sample SAMN16246548, study PRJNA631951) | gut metagenome | biome: gut microbiome; feature: rumen; material: fiber-attached | host: Bos | place: Iran: Karaj | collected 2018-10 | reverse complement strand
GTAGACCGCGATCATCAGGACGGCGATCAGCATCCCGAACCTCTTGGAGTTCAGGCCCTTGGCGACGTTGTGGGCCGGACCTCCTATGAAGTCGCCGTTGTCCGCGCGGCTCTTGAAGATCTGACCGACGGTGGTCTCGACGAAGCTGGTGGCCCCGCCGAGGGTGGCGAACACCCACATCCAGAATATGGCTCCGGGGCCTCCCATCAGGATCGCGGTTATCGGGCCGGCTATGTTCCCGATCCCTATGCGGTTCCCCATGCTCATGCAGAAGACCTGGAACGAGGACACCCCGTCCTTCCCGGTCTTCTCCATGGAGAAGGTCGCCCTGCACATCTCCGGGAGGTTTGTTATCTGCAGTCCTTTGAGCTTTATCGTCGAGTAGATTCCAAGACAGATAATCAGGGCGAACGGGACGTACCAGAGGTAGTCGTCGAACTCCCACACGGCATCCATAAGCGATTCGAATGACATGGTTCGGCTCCGTCGGGATGGCGGACGCCGTGCGTAGTATTTGCTAAGTTTCTTAGAAAACCATAGGAATCCTGAAAGGAAGACGAGGATTAGGAAGGATTCGAACCCCCGTTTTGGTGCTTGGAACGGGGTATGCTAACCCCCGTTTTGGTGCTTATATAAATACTGGCTGTCTCCCATTCTCAAGAATCATACGAGGCAATAGCCTGTCAGGAAGGGTTCGGAGGGTCCCTCTCGAGCATTTCGCCTACTATTTCAGCGGCGGATTCCACATATCCGGGGCAGAGCTTGACGAAGAGCCCGTTCTCCCTGGCCTTTCTCCTTCCGTCATCGGTGTCGAGGTCGCAGTCCAGAAGGCTGTTGCAGATGTACGAGCCGCTGCGGCGCTTGAACTCGTCCAGGAACTCGGAAGCCTTTTGTTTTGCAGCTAAGCGGCGCTCCATGTCCTTGGAATCCGAATTTCCGTATGCCAGTCCTAGAACCATCAGCGCCCCGGTGCATGCGCCGCACACGTCCCCCTTGTTCATTCCCGATCCGAAGCAGGCCCCTATGCGGAGGGCCTGGTCCTCGCTGACGCCGTATTTCTCAGAGAAGGCGGCGAAGACGGCCTGGGAGCACATGAATCCGCTTCTGAACAGCTCGACGGCTTTAGAGACCTCGTCCATTTGAATACCTGGCCAGTACTCTGCGGAAGGCGGATAAGATTATCGGAGAAGCTTGTCCGAGAGGAACCCCAGGACTTCGTCGAAGAACGGCGTTGGAACCTTGATCTTCACTGCGGGCTTCACCGATCTGACCTTCATCGATATCGTATTCTCGGTCTTCTCAGGAGCCAGCGACTCCACCCTGTCGTACGTGACGTCGCATCCGGGCTCCATGTCGACGTCCATGCCTTGGTTCACCGCCGAGAGCTCCACGGCGTCCCTCGCCAGCATCTTCAGGAGGCCCGGGCCGGACACCTCCAGATCAAGGCGCTCTTCGAAGGACGGCTCTCTGGAGCGGACGGAGTTCTCGGAAACGCAGAACAGCATCGTGCGCCTATCGTCCAGATAAAGCCAAGAGTAGCCGTCCCTGAGGCGGACGAGGTCCTGGACGGTCTTCTCGTCGAAGGCCTTCCTGCAGTCCTCGAAGACCTCGTCTGCGGAGAGGTCCGATTCCCTTATGACGCCGGCGACTGGTCTAGGCTTCTCCTTCTTGAAAAGGGACATGCGTCGGGATGGATTCGGAGGGTATTATAGCTGGTCCTAGAGGATGCGGCGGATCCGTCAAGTTGCAATCTGAGTAGTCAAAATGTTACAATGTGAGTAGTTGGCTACTCAGAATGTAATTATACTCATATCGTCATGACATTCCATGGAAGAGGGCTACCTTCCCAGGATAGTGGACGAATACTTCAGGTCGAGACTGAACTCGGCCGGGGCGCTACTCATAGAGGGGCCGAAGTGGTGCGGCAAGACGACTACCGCCGAACAGCTGTGCTCCAGCTCTCTTTTCATGCAGGATCCCGACGAGCGTGAGTCGAACCTTTATTATGCGTCCAAAAAGCCGTCCAAGCTGCTGGAGGGGGAGCGTCCGCGCCTGATCGACGAATGGCAGGTGGCTCCGATTTTATGGGATGCGGTTAGGTTCGCCGTCGACCGCGAGAAGGGAAGGGGCCTGTTCGTGCTTACGGGGTCCGCGGTGCCGAATCTCGGGAAGGAGGAGGAGCAGAAGATGCACAGCGGGACCGGTCGCATATCCCGTGTCAGGATGCATACGATGAGCCTGTTCGAATCTGGCGATTCCGACGGCTCCGTCTCCCTCTCCGGCTTGTTCGAAGGAAAGACCGACTATTTCGCACGCTCAGATCTGACTTTGGAGAGGGTGGCGTTCCTCGCTTGCAGAGGGGGATGGCCCGCCGCCGTCGGAATGGAGGATAGGTATTCTCTGAGGACGGCGAAGGACTATGTGGAATCGGTGTCGACCTCGGACATATCCAGGGCTGATGGGGTCATGAGGGACCAGTATGTCGCCAAGGCTCTCTTGGCTTCGCTGGCAAGGAACGTTTGCACCCTGGCCGAGACGACCGCGATAGCCGAAGACCTCAGGAGCCTGGCGACCAGGAAGACCGTCTCGGAGTATATTGCGGCTTTACGCAAGATATTCGTCTGCGACGACATCCCGGCATGGAGGCCGAGCCTGATGTCCAAGGCGAGGCTCAGGACCTCGTCCAAGAGGTGCTTCTCGGACCCGTCTATAGCGGCTGCCGCGTTGAATGCGGGGCCCGAATCACTGTTGAAGAACCACCCCGCCTTCGGGTCGATATTCGAATCGCTTTGTGTGAGGGATTTGCGTGCATACATGCAGCCTCTCGAAGGGAGCGTGATGCATTATCATGACAACACGGGGCTCGAGGCGGACATGATCCTGGCGCTGGACAACGGGAGGTGGGCGGCGATAGAGACGAGCCTTTATTTAGGAGAGGACCAGGCCGCGGAGAATCTGATACACATTAAGAACAAGACCAGGACGACGGACGGGACGGAACCATCGTTCCTGGCGGTCGTGACGGCGACAGGGATGTTCCGCGTCCGCGATGACGGGGTGCTGGTGATTCCGATAGGGTGCTTGGGGCCTTGAGGGGTATGCGTGTTTTCTCGCTGAACTCTTCCGCACCGTACTAGTCCAGAGAACGGACAGGAATGCTACCCGGTAATTGACTTCGCCCATGTCGGTTCTTCTGTCCGTGCTTTTGCATCAGGCGGTCCATGGATGCCTTGTCGATATGCTTGATTTCCTTATCGACATGCACAGCAACATGTGGCTCCTCTTCCATGAAAGAGACGAAGTTGGCTTTCGTCTCCGGTGTGTCGATCACGATGTCTTCGTAGAAAGATTCTGTTGCCATGCCATGTCTCCTGGAATTTCTTATGTGAATAGCGTGTATGTTCCTATTCTCGCGGTCCGTCAGATATGATTATGAAATCGATTTTTTCATGCGTGAAATTGTAGAATTCAAGGATATGTGCGCATACGTGCGGTTCTTGAAGGGAGCGTGGCGCATTATCATGACAATACCGGGTTTAAGGCCGTATGATTTTGATGTTGGTTGATGGGAGGCGGGCTGCGGTAGAGGTAAGTTCCACTCCGGAGAGGATTCGGCCGCGGAGAATCTGGCTCATATCGAAAATAAGCTTAGGGCGGTGACGGGATATTTCATATCCGCGATGGTGGGGTGCTGTATAACTAACATAACAAAGAGCCATTGAAATAACAATAATACAATACGAAGACGAAGCGTCATGAGTGAAGGGATGCCATTAAGAATCGGTATGATTGATGTCGATTTGTTAAATAACGGAACAAGACACCCAAATTTAGCTCAAATGAAAATAAGCGCATATTGCAAGAGGCAAGGTCATAATGTTAGGCTAATATATAAGTCAGAAGAGTTGTCTTCGCTTCCAGACTATGATTTTGTTTTCGTTTCTAAGGTATTCAATTATACGCCAGTGCCTCAGGAATTAGTGAGTTTGATTGAAAATAATACTAATGAACTAGATCCATTAGAAACCAGATATCGTGCTGTTAATGTACCTTCTATTATCGAGACGTTAGGCCATTATTCAAAAATCCTCAAGAGAAAACCTAGTCAAACTATTATATTGATTGGAGGAACGGGTTTTTTCGAAGATGGCGGTCGTGATTTGGATAGGGAAATTGAATTGGGGATGCCTGATTATGAATTATATAACGAATATGTAACTTCAAAAATAGAAGCAGGTCGCGAAAAATCATATTACAGCGATTATCAGGGATGTTCAATTGGTTTTATCACTAGAGGCTGTTTTAGAAAGTGTCCATTTTGTGTAAACAAAAAATACAATCATGCATTTGTTAACACAGAGGATATATACTCATTTCATAAGCCTGGAAACAAGTTAATTTACCTTTGGGACGACAATTTCTTATCAATAGGCCGTAAAAAACGGTTAGAACTTCTGGATAAACTCATTGAAGTGAATGTACCATTTCAATTCAGGCAAGGATTGGATTTGCGCTTGATAGACGATGAAGTGGCAGAAAAATTCCAACACTGCAAATATCATGGTGATTTTATTTTTGCTTTTGATCATATCCAAGATAAAAAAATAATAGTTGAAAAACTGAAAATATGGCGGAAACACTGTAAAAAAGAAACGAAGCTTTACGTTCTTTGTGGCTTTGATGCTCGTTCAAATGATCCGAAGTATGGAATAAACCTGGACATACCAGTTGAGAAGAAAGATTTGATTGATATCGCAAACACTTTTGAAAGAATTCGTATCCTTATGAAATATGAATGTTTGCCCTACATAATGCGCTACGTTTCATACAAAGAAAGTCCATACAGAGGAATATACACTCAATTAGCGCGGTGGTGCAATCAACCTAGTCATTTCAAAAGAATGTCTTTTGAAGAATTTTGCATTAGGAACCAAGATTATGCAAAAAGCGACAAACCTTGTGCATCTATGAGAGCATTGGAGCTCCTTAAAAGAGATGCTCCTGAGATTTACAAAAAGTACGCCTCTTGTAAATTCATGTATGGCGGCAGAAAAACTAAGCGGAGAGGTGATTGACTGTCATTTGGATACTTGAGTCACGACTAGAGTTAATTGACATTGATTCCTTTTGAGCCTTGAATTAACCATGAATTTGAGATACTGGATTGGGAAATATGTGGTTCAAAGCGGTGGGGGTATAAACCGCAGTTTTAGGCTTTGGTGTGATTCTGGAGGATATGCAACGTAAATCGTTTCATACTAGGCAGAATGATGGTTTCAAGTCCCATATTGAAGAATTGAAATCAACTGTCAAATCAGTTCATTTACCGATTTGTTTAGCCTCTGCTATGTTATATTCAGGGATTACCGATTGCTGTATTAAGCTTAATGTGAATTACGTTTCTCCTTTACAGCATCTTGCATTTCTTTAAGTATGTCTTGCAAGCACAGTACCATTTGTTCACGAGACGATACGTCCATAATTTTTTCATGCAACAATTCTAGACCTCCCAAGACATACTCATCGAGAAGATCACTGTTTTCTTTATAGTGTGATTTTTCTAATAGGATCGGATCGTTAACGTCGTTAGTTGTGTAATCAAATCTCAGCGCGGCATCTATTTTTGCATCATACGAAGAGCCTGGAGATTTACTGTACAGTAGAACCATTTTTCTGAGATTATCATATGAGTACAATCCGGACGAATCTGCATATGCCCACCTGAAACCTTGATTCGTTGATCCGTTCGGATTGTCGATATCTGGATCATACTTATGCCTCCTTCCCTTTAACAGACCATACATGGCACAAAATGCGTAACCATGATATATCTCGTCAAAAATTGCCTTGTAACTGCTGCCATCTTTAATTAACAGGTCCCTCATGAAATCTGCATATTTTCCTTTAAAATTCCAGACCTGAGTAGCTTCGTTCTTATCTCTGTTTTTTGTAGCAGCCATCGACATCACACCTTTATCTCCCTTATCTGGGAGTATGTTTCGGTTTTCTTATCTATAACATATCTTTTACCAACATATCTGTCTAAAGATTTTGAAGCAACATCCCAGTCCTTCTCCATGATGGCAAGAATCGACTGCCCTGATAACTTTGGAAGAACTTCACAAATATTGCGTATGTGAATTTCGTCAGTATTTGAAAAAACTGCATCCATTACTAGGGGGAATGATTCTGAATTCAACTCACCATTAGCGCGATTTCTAGCCACTTTAACCAGCGATGCAATAAAGGCAAAATTTTGAACTGTATCCAATCCTTTAGAATTGTCGAGGCTTTCCCCGCCAACATTTAACTTTACCTTATAGTCTGGAGTTAATTCTATATTACGCTGACCATGGTACATGCTTTTAAATGTCTCTGTCAGAGTGTCTTTCACTTCTGAGAAAATGTCGCCCGAGTTTTTATCATACTCCGCTACTGCCTTGTCGTATAAAGCTTGGACATACTCCATTTTGTTGATAATCTCGGCATTATACTCGTCTTCACGCGAAGCCGCAGATAATTCCGAGTTCAACTTATCCAATTCTTTGACTTTCTCCCGATATAATGTATCAAAGCGTACAACCTCACTTTGAAAATGGTTCCTCATTTTTCTAGCTAATTCGTAACCTTTAGCTATTTCATCAGCATTAGTCACTCCCTTAACCTTACCTGTAAGGAAATCATGGCGTTGATCTAGCTTATCATAATTTCCCAACTCCTTGCAATAACTATCTGAGTGGAATCTGAATAAGTCTTGCTTATCTGTGTTAGAACTAATGCCCTTTAAAACTACATTGAGGTGAGTAATTTGAGATCCAATCGATTCAGGTGGCAAATAAGTTAAAAGGTCTAACAGTTGTCTCCTGCACTGTTCATTGTTTTTTAAATCGGACCCACAAATGCATTTACCGCTGTCCAATATATGATGTACTGCAGTGGCGTCCATACCTGGAATGCCCTTGTCATCGTAATTGTTTATAGCGAGATTTTCACGAATATCCAATGATACGAGATTTAACATCGACTCCATCATTGCATCCGAAAAAGATTCGATAATCGTTTTCTCTGTATCGGTCAAATCTTTTTTCGTCTGATCCAATTGCGAATCCACTTCTTTAAGTTCAGCCGCATATTCCGATATGTCTTTTACTCTTAACATATCTGCAGAAGCCTTAGTTTCATTCTCAATTGCATCATCTAAATGTTTTTGAGCTTCTTTTTTGTTAGCCTCAGCACCATCTCTATCTTTGGTAACACGGTCTATACGGGCATTAATTGATGAAACTCCGTTACTTGGATGCAAAGAATCACGTAAACTCTTCATCACGTTGTATCTTCCATCTTTTAAATGATTCTTCATATGTTCTAGAGGAACTAACCCCATTATTGTATTAATTGAGTCTTTTACATTAGAAGAAATCCGTGACTGAGATATCTTTTCCCCATCAAAGAAAAAATACTCGGACAAAGACTCCGGCATAATCTCCTTGAGTTTATTGTCCCGATCATTAAGGATTCTTCTTTCACCGTTAGAGTCATACTGGTATAATGTAAAACGATAATTGCTATAATGAGCAGACCCAGCGATTTTACTATGATAAATATAGGTCCGGTTAACGTCATATTCCGCATCACCACGAACAATCGTCAGAGTAACACTTGCTACATTTTCGTCACCGGGCATCATAGCTTTAGCTACGTCACTATTCAGAATAGCATTTTTATCACCTTTTTTTCCAGAAAAGCTCAAATCATCATAAAGAACCCATCTAAATGCCTGAACTAATGTACTTTTCCCACTTGTATTCCGACCAAGTATTAGTGTAACATTTTTAGTGAGATTATCGGAGAATTCAATAGTCTGCTCCCCTTTATACTGCCTGAAATTATTAAGAATAAGTCTCTTTATATGCATTCTTTATACACCTCGTCTATAATTTTTATGATGGTTGAGGCAGAACTCTTGTCTGTTTCATACATGCCGTCCCCTTTTTCATATTTCAGAATTCTAGACCACATTTTTTCCTTTTTTGAATCATCAACACTGCTCATCATCTTCACTTCCCGCTATATCCATTATCTTCTCTATAGTCATACCATAAACTTTTGTAATCTCTTGCAATAAATTATCAGTTTCGTCTTTGTTTAAAGATATTCTTGAAAATTCTTTCATTCTTTTAATTTCTTTCGATAAGACCATTAATTCAATCTCTGAATAAATGCCCCCTATGCGATAATCATCCAAATCCCTCGGAAATACAACGAAATCGTAAATGTCCGCATGGTCTTTTCCAGGGAAAAGACGCAGAACCCTCCCCCTTCTCTGAATATATTCACGAGGATTATCGCTACTGCTCATTATCACAGCTGTTTTTATAGATGGAATATCAATTCCTTCATCCAAACAGGATATGGCTACAATACCCTGAATATCGCCATTATTGAAATCTTCTATAATTTTTTTGCGATCTGAAGCTTTTTCTTCATAAGTTATACGGGATATTTTCATATTGAGGCAATTTTTTCCCAATATCCTAGTTGTTTTGTCTATGGCTTTGAGCATCATCGAATGGCTGCCTTCAATAAAGTCCCCTTCATCATCAGTTCTAACCTTGCCGCTGTAAACAAGAAAATGGTTATCGTTGACATACTTTCTCATTAATGATTTAAGAGCATGAAATTTGGATTCCATTTTTGAATTCAGTGTGTATCTGTATTCTACGTAATCTCTCCTAGCTTTGCTTTTAACATTTTCACTGACTGATGACTTTAATACTTTATTCAAAGACTCGTTTTTTTCAATCAATTGGTCATATTCTTCATCACTGTACGTACAAACAATTGGGTAATAATTGTAATTGACTAGATATTTGCCAATCGCATCATCAATTGAGAGTTTTATGCATTCTGTCTTAAAATATTCCTTGAGGTAAAAAGTACCCACAGAATCATTATATCTTTCCATTGTAGCAGAAAGGGCCAACCTATATTTCGCATTACTAGGCATTTTTCTTAAACGATTGGCGGAACCCATGTTATGGGCCTCATCTACGACAATGGCAAGTTCATCTATTCTTGAAATCCAATCTTGGATTTCTTTTGAAGAAAACATTGACATGGTGGTTAAAAAACACATGTTCTGTGGCTTGGATAGGTAGAGTGTCATTTTACGCCTAAAATCAACTTTCCAATCTTTTGAAGCATCAGAATGGCCTATGATTGGGTTGACTCCAAATTGTTTGACTTCTTCCCCCCACTGATCCACCAAATGTTTTTGAGGAGCAATAATTACCGCAAAAATATTCTTGCCCGGATTGTTGTTATAGAGGGATTCTAAAGATAAGAGCGCAGTTTTGGTTTTTCCAGTCCCTGTAGCCATGTCGAATATCCCACAATAACCAGACTTAATCCAATTATGAACAGCATTTGTCTGATACTGCCTTCTATTTTTCCTCAACCACTCTGGAGATTTAAAAAATACAGACTCCGGCTCCGAGATGTCATCATATTTTTGGAGGAGTTTTTGATCCAGGTCTAATAATGACTTGTCAGAATGGTACTCACTAATCAAATCGCCCACAACTTTTGGTAAATTTAAAATCATCACACTGTCATCCCGCCCGTTCCATAACCCATCAAATCTTTCTTTGAGTTTACGAACATGACTGGCATTATTGTGAGAAAGGGATACTTCTATGTGATCCCAATTGCCTATCATTCCATTTTGGGTTTCGTTCATTGATCCTGTAAAAGAGACAATGCCTCCGTCAGGATTATACATCAATCCAAATTTTGGATGAAACATGGCATTAGGACATTTTTCTAAATTTTTCATTACAGCCACTTTAATTTCAAGAGTGCCTGACGATATGAGTTCTGATAACAACGATAGCCTGTCTATCATTTCTGGATCTACCGGTTTTTGAAAATTGTTTACCATGGACTTGCCTATGGTCTCGATAATATTGTACCCCTCTTTTATCGCCACTAAGTCTTCTTTCGTCAAACGGGGGGATGTGATAACCCTCATCTTTCCACCCTTGGAAGCAAACTCGCAAATGCCTATCGACAATTCAACTAGAGAATATGACGTAAAATAGCCTGTCGCTCTGTCATACTTATTGCTGTTACTTAAGACAGGGATGAAAAAATCTTTCACAACATTATCTCCAGGTGGAAAATAAAACTCCTCAAGATTTAGCGCTTCAAAAGAATTCATTTCTAATAAACCAAGAACAATATCGAAAAATGGATATATAGGCATGGTGGCTACTTGGCCTTTTTTGTTTTTAAATACATGTGGCGACGTCTCGTCTCCCTATTTGGCCCGAGAGGGAATTCTATTTTTCTCGTAATGAAGATAAAAATGTCTTGTCTCAAATGCGTAGTTGTAAATCAAACAGCATTCAGGCAAGAGTACTCATTCCCACTATGGGTGGCATCAAATGTTGAATGAGCCAGCATTACGAAACCAGGCATCCGTGGCGAGGGTAGGCCTTAGGCTCTTTTTTTATTTATTATAGACTCATCGCCCTCTTTGCCAGGCTCACTCCCATCTCATAGGCGTTCTTCAGGTCGGTCTCGAAGTGCTCGTCGAGGTATCTCCTCTTGTTCGCCTCGTCGAAGAGGTTGAAGTCGTACTTGGAGTAGTCCCTGAACTGGTACGTGTTGCAAATGTACAGCAGCTCGTTGTATCCCATGATCTGCCTCATCGTGTTCGCCGTGTCTGACAAGAGCGCAGGGTAGTTCCACTTCTCCATGACGTCCTCGGGACAGTTTATGGTGTAGATGAGGCCGGTGGGGACCTCCTTGTCCCTGATCACGATCTGCTTCCCGTCCTCCCACATGTACGTCCCTATCGGGAACAGCCAGCGCTCGATGAAGGACCTGACCTGTCCCGGGGCCTCGTTGTAGAACACCGGCGCCCCCACTATGACCACGTCCGCCTCGCGGCATTTCTGCAGGATCGGGGTGAGG
>JAEEGL016110159.1_pt1 | contig 10978 bp, 3 predicted proteins | sample 9134231 | NCBI WGS metagenome assembly JAEEGL01 (sample SAMN16246548, study PRJNA631951) | gut metagenome | biome: gut microbiome; feature: rumen; material: fiber-attached | host: Bos | place: Iran: Karaj | collected 2018-10 | reverse complement strand
TAAAATTAAATCTTCATTTAGTGAAATAAATAATAATGAAGTTAAAACAAGAGAAAAAGATTATGATGATTCAAAAATAAATAAAGAAATAGAAGCAATTATTGAAAAATCAATTGATATTCAAAATCAAAAAGAGTTAAAGCTAACAACAGATAATCAAGAAAAATCAGAAGATAAAAATAAAAAAGATAAGCAAAAAATAAATGATAATATCAATAAAAACATTAAAGCAGAAAATAATAAAGATAAATCAAATGAAAATATATTGCAAAATAATAATGTCGAAGAAAAGAAGTCTATTGATTTAGAAAATTCGAAAAATATTCTTAAAGAAAACAAAGAAACTAAATTACAAGAAAATAAAAGTATTGATTCAGAAAAAAACATTAAATCAGAAAATATAATTTTTGATGAAAATAATACAAAAGAAAATAAAGAAGATATAATAAAAGATAATAAGAATAAATCAATTAAAACAAAAAAGAAAAAAAAGAGAAAATCAAAAGTTGAAACAGAAGATGAAATTAAAGATAAAGATAAAGAAAAAACAAATAATAATAATGAAGAAAATAAGAAGATTAAAAATGAAGAAAATAAAAATATTAAAAATGAAGAGAATAAGATTAAATCAAATTTAGAAAGTCAAAATAATAATTTAGAAATCATAAATGATAATATGAAAGATAAAATAGAAGATGATAAAAACAAAGAAAATATTGAAAATAAAGAAAATAGACAAAAAGATAATAATAATATTGCAAATATTCATGAATATAGAGAAAATATAAAAGAAAATAAAGAAGAAAAATTAATTGAATTTAATGAGGAAAATAAAAAAGAATTAAAAAATGAAAAAGACTTTAAACAAAACAATTTAAATGAAAATAATGAAGATAAAATAAATAATATTGAAAAAATTAAAGATATATCAAATAAAAAAGATAATGAAACTCAAGAGAAAAATGAAGAAGTTATAAAAGACAATAAACAATCAGAACCAGAAGAAAAAAAAGTGAAAAAAATTAAAAAAAAGAAAAAAAATAAATCTATAAATAAAAATGAACAAGAAAATATTATTAATAATGATAATTCAAAAAATATCAAACAAGATGCAATTCAAAAAGAAAAGGAAATTAAAAAAGAAGATAATAAAGATAATATAATTAAATTAAATAATAATTCAGATAAAATTATATGTGAAGAAAATAAAGAAATGAAAAAGAATAATGGAATTGAAAATAATACAGAATTAAAAAATAACAATGAACTTAAATTAGAAGATAATTATGTCAAATTTAAAAATAATAAAAATATCACGAAATTAAAAGATAATGAAGATAAGGATATATTAGAAAATAATAAAGAAAATAAAGTTAAATTAGAAGATAATAAAGATAATGATAAATTAAAAGATGATAAAGATAAGGATAAATACGATAATAATAAAGATAATCAAGTTAAATTAGAAGATTATTCAGATAATGATAAACTAAAAGATAATAAAGATAATGATAAATTAAAAGATAATAAAGAAAAAGATAATGATAAATTAGTAAATGATAAAGATAATAAAGATAAATTAGAAGAAAATAAAGATAAATTAGAAGAAAACATTGATAAATTAGAAGATGATAAAGACAATAATAAATTAGAAAATGATAAAGATAATGATATTATAAAAGATAATAAAGATAAGGAAAAATTAGAGAATAATATAGATAAATTGGAAAAAGATAATATTAAAGTAGGAGATAATAAAGAAAATAAAAAATATAATGAAAACAAAACAGGAGAAACAAATAGCACCAAAATTAAAAAGAAGAATAAAAATAAATTAGAAAAGAATAAAGAAATTAAAAAAGAAGAAAATAAAGAAAATCAAAAAAATGAAAAGAAAGAAAAGAAATTTGAAGATAGTGAAAATATAAAGAAATATGAAAATAAAGATATTAAATTAGAAGACAAAGAAGATAAGATAAAAAATGAAATTAAAGAAATGAAGAAAGATGAAATTGAAAATATTAAATCAGAAAAAGACATTAAAAGTGAATATAATAAAGAAATGAATAAAGATGAAAGTAAAGAAGTTAAAAAAGAAGATAATAAATTTATTAAACCAGAAAAGGAAGATATGAAAAAAGAAGATAATGAAAATATTATAAAAAATAATAAGGTTATTGAAAAAGCCCAAGAAATTAAAAAAGAAGGTAATAAAGAAATTAAACATGAAGATATTAAAAAAGAAAATAAAGAAATTAAAATAAAAGAAAATGATATTATTAGACAAGATATTAAAAATGAAGAAAATAAAGACATTCAAAAAAAAGAAAATAATAATGAAATAAGAAAAGAAGATATTAATGAAATTAATTATAAAAATAATAAAGAAATTAATCAAATAGATGATAAAAATATTATTAATGAAGATAATAAATTAGAAGATAAAAGAGAGAATATAAAAGAAGATAATAAAAATATAAAATTAGAACTTAAAAACATTAAAATCATTGATAATCAAAATATAAAACAACAAAAAAACAAAGATATGAACCCTGAGAAAATTAATGAAAATGAATTAATAAATAATAAAGCTATTAACAAAGAAGAAATAATCAATAAATCAAATAAAGAAATTAAACCAAATAAATTTAAAAAGAATAAACCAGAAGAAAAGAATTTGAATAATAAAGAAATTGAAAATGAAGATAAAAACAAAAATAAATTAGATAATGAAAATATAATTATATCCAAAGAAAATTCTGAAAAAAATCCAGATAATAACAATAAAGATAAATCTAAATATGAAAATAAAATAGAAGACAAAGAAAATAATATAAAAAGTATAAATTCAAATGAAACTAAAGAAATAACATTAAAAGACATAAAAGAAGCAAAACAAAAAGTTGAATTAGAAGATAATAATATTAAATCAGATCAAAATAACACAGATACAGAAAATAATGAAGAAAATGAAAATATTATATTAGTAGAAGAGAAAAATGATGATATTAAAAAAGAATATAGTGATTCACCTATTTATGAATTATCATTTGAACAAGATAATGATTCAGAAGAAAATAATGATAATAATAATCCAACAAATAAATATATAGATGAATTAGATTTAGGAATAATAGAAACTGATGAAAATGCAATTTCCTATCCAGATGATTTAACTCCTAAAAAAGAAGATGAATCAAAAAATATAAAATCAAATGATAATATAACAGGAATAAATTCAGAAAATAAAAGTAAAAAGAATAGTATTAAAAAGTATAGTGAATATGATGTAGATATTAATTATGATGATGATTTAGAAAATATAATAGAACATCCAGAAGGGAAATATCCAGAAAATAATTATGATATAAATCCTTTAAAATTTCAAAATCTAACATCTCCAAAATTATCAGAAAAAATGAAAATACTTCAAAAAGAAGATGAAATAATTAAATCAGATGAAAAAATAATCCAAAATTTAGAAGATAATTTAAATACTCCTCAAAAGAAATATAATAAAGAATATTCAGAAAAAAAAAAAAAAAATTTACATTTAAAAACAAATTCAGTTCAAATGGATATGAAGGATTTAATTCAAGATAAAATAATTGGAGAGAAGAAAAAAAGTTCTTTAAAGAAAAACAATAATAAAAAATTTCCATTTAAAAAAAAACAAGTTAACTTTTCTCCTAAATTACTTTCATTTACAGAAGAAACATCAAAAGATTCAAAAACAGAATTTAAAATAGAAGAACAAACAATAGTTTTTGAAAGCACAAGACATCTTAATTCTATAAGAAAAAATCCTTTAAAGGGTTATAGAAGTCAAAGAACTTTAAAAATGAATTCTCAAAACACAAAAGATTTCGAATTTGATGAAGAAGAAAAAAAAAAATTATATAGAGTAATGACAATAAATCCAGAAAAAGAAATATTATTATTTTTCTATTTAGAAAAAAATTATTCTTTACCTAAAGGACAATATTATGTTTCTGGTTCTAATCCTGATTTAGGAGATTGGGATATTAAAAAAGCTTTAAGAATGAGAACTAAAAAAAGAAATGGAAAAGAATTTTATGTTGCTTATATTAAAGTTAGGAAAAATAATTTTCCTTTAGAATATAAATATTTTGCAAAAATGAAAAAAGGAGAAATAATTTGGATTGGAAAAGCTTTTGAAAATTACTTTGCAAGTGAAGAAGTATTTACATTCATGTTAGAAATGAGTAATAAAAAAAGTTCAATATTAATGTTAAATACATTTTGTATTTCTGATACAATAAATTATGATAATTCATGGAAAAATAGAAAAGAATTTATAATACCTTTTATTTTAAAAGCAGGATCAGATATAATTTTCTTCCAAGATTTAAGTAGAAATAAATACAATTATATTCTTCATAGAATTGATGCGATATATGAATTTATTGGATTTAATAGAGATGATATAGAAGATAATCAATATAATTTAATTGCTTATAATAAAAATAAATATACTTTACAGAAATGGGGAAGATTTTGGTTAAGTACTACACCTGGAGTTCCTGATTCTAATGATTTAGGTAATAAATATCCTAGAAATTGTATTTGGGCTTCTTTAAAGAAAATTGATGAATATAGTTGCTTATATTTTAATGTTGAAATGGATAAAAATAATTATTCTAATTATCCTCAAATTATTGAAATTCTTTTAAAAGAAATTACTAAAGTTATGAAAAAAAATACTGAGGAGAATTTCATATTTTTAGGAGGCATTTTTTATGTTCAAGATAAAAATGATATAAATATAAAAAAAATTCTTGATTTTGGATTTACTGAAATTCCTTTTAGTAATACATATCATGGAACGTATGGTAATGAAAATAAAAATTATGATTATTTTTTTTATATTGATCGTACAGATAGTATTAAAATTACTCAATTCTCTATTTTTACTAATGAAAGTATTATAAATAAAAATAAAAATTCTTTTATTAGTGATCATTATCCAGTTAAAATTGAGTATATAAAGAATTATTTAAAATAAGATTAGATTTTTATATTTTTATTTTTTTGAGAATTTTTAGAATATTCATATAAATAAGAATTAACTATTTATAAAAACAAAATTAAGTTATTATACATATAATTCTTTGAAATTTTGATTTATTCATTTATTTTTTCTATTTTATTATTGATTAGACTTTCATTATAGTTTTTAACCTTTTAAATATTTAAATATTTTTATTATTTTAATTATTATTTATTGAATAAAATAAATCAAAATTATATTATAAATCCCAATATTATTCTATAATTTAATAAAATTACTTTTTTTATTATAAAAAGGTGATAGTGTAGTTATTGATAATAATAAAAATTATTTTATGTAATTTTTTTAAATAAATCAAAAATAGAATTTAAGAATTTATATGAAAAAATTTATTTTAAGTTTCTCTTTAGTCATAAAAATAATTAATATATTTAATTGTTTAATTACAATTATTAAATTTAATTAATTAAATAAAAGATTTTTCATTTTTATTTATGTTACTTTTAAATATTATTTCAATTATAACATATTTTCATTTTTCATCATCATATCTTTCAATCCCATTTCAAGTCAAATCAAATGTCACCAAAGATGAAAATGATATTATGCCATATTTATTGTTTAAAGGAATATATATAAATATAAAAATTGGAAGTGAAAATGAAGAATTTTCTCTTCCTTTAAAAATGAAAACATATCCTTTATATATATCAAGTTCATCTTCAAATATAAAATCAAAAAAATATAATGAAAAAAGTTCAAAAACATATATTAAATTAGAAAATACAACAATAACATCAAAACAAGATTTAATTGAGGGATATAAATCTCTTGATACAATATCAATAAATAATATAACAATAAATCAATATTCATTTATTCTAACAGAAAAGCAAATAACAGAAGAAAGTGGTGGAATAGGTTTAAAAATTGCTCCAACATTTGAAGAAAATGGAATATATAAAAATGTATCAAGTTTTATAACTCAATTGAAAAAAAATAATTTTATTAATTCCTTTTCATTTTCATTTAAGTATAAAAATGAGAATGAAGGTTTATTTATTATTGGAGCTGAACCCAATGAAATAGATCCAAAACATTATAATGAAAATAATTCAATAACTGTGAAATCTTCTTTAAATTATGGAGGAGGAAGATGGATAATTAGATTATCTAATGTTACTTTTAAAGGGAACCAAGTTTTTGTTGGTCCTTATTCTCAAGGAGAAATTTTAAGTGAAGTTCAATTTATTTATGGTGTTAATTATTTTAGAAAAATAATTTCCAGTGAATTCTTTAATCAAAGTGGTTGTTTTGAAAAATATAATGAAAAATTTGGATTTACTTATTTTTATTGTAATGAAAATATTGATATTAAACAATTTAATGATCTTATTTTTTCTTCTGAAGAAAAAAATCAATTTATTTTTACTTATAAAGATTTATTTTATAATTTTAAAGGGTTTAATTATTTTTTAGTTGTTTTTGGAAATGATAATTCTTGGAGTCTTGGTCAAATTTTTCTTAGAAAATATTATACTGTTTTTAATAGTGATAAGAAAGTTGTTAAATGGTATTTCTATGAAGAGAAAAAAGGAAATTTTAATATATTATTGTTTGTTTGTATTATTTTTTTTATCATTATTATTGGTCTAGTTGTTTATTTATATTATTTTAAAAAAACCATTATTTCAAAAAAGAAAAAAAGAGCCAATGAACTTGAAGACGATTATGAATATATTCCTGAAAAAAAATCTGATTTAGAAATGAATAAAAATAAATTATTTTCTTCTCTTATTTAAATTTTATCTAGATATTTATTTTATTAAATAATTTATTAAAAAATATATTATATATATTCATAATTAAAAATAATTAATTAATTTTTGACAAAATGAATTTTAAAAAAACTCATGTTTATACAATTAATATTGTAAAAATGTTTTTTTTTTGGAAATTAAATCAAACAAAACTATTTACATTTTAATACACCAGTGAGATCTATTATTATTTTATTTATTATTGATAAATGAAATTTTGATTAAACATTTAACATAAATTTTATTGAATGTTATAGTTGAAACAAAAAATAATATAACTTAAATAATATATAATATATTGTGTTTTTTAGAGATTTTAATCATAAAAAATTATAACTTTTTCCTTAATCAAAAGATGATATTATTTTGCTCTTAACTTTTTTATTTATTTTTGATTTGAAAGAAAAAAATATTTTCCTTAATTTTTATATAAAATAAATTATATATAAGAAAAGTTATTATTATTAATATAACTAACTAATTTAAATCTATAAATAATCCTATTTAATGGAAAACAAATTTATTAAATCAACACAAACAAAAAAAGGTAAAAACAATTCTTTAAAAATAAAAACAATCTTAAAATCAACACCAAAAATTAAACTCATTTACATTTTTTATTTTTTCAACAAAAAACCCAAGTAAAGGCCAATAAAACAAAATAGGAATAACTAATAAAATAAAAAGTTCCAGTGCTAAAATTTCATAACAAATAAAATAAAAAACTTGAAAAAACCCATACAGAAAAGTATAGAAATATTTCTGATTAAAATTTCCTTTAAAAAAATGATAAAATAAATAAACTAAAATTCCTAACCCAAAAAAATAAAGAGTAATTAAAGTTCCCAAAAAAATAGCACATTTATATATATTTAAAAAAAAACAATTTTGAAAGATCCGATTATTTTCAAATTGAAGTCCAACACAATTACCTCCAATTTCATAATGATTATTATTGTAAATTCCTTTACAAAGCCAACACCATTGATAATGGCATTGAGGACAAATTATATTATTACATCCTTTTTTTTTTTCAATCCATATTTTACATTTAGGACATTGTTTAATTAATTTATTTTTTTTCCATAAAATAAAATCTTTATCTATTTCATCAGAACATGATTTATTATCATGCCATGGTTTTAAGCATTTAAAACAAAATTTATGTTTATTTTTAATACAAATTACATTTTTTTCATTTTTATTTTCTCTTTTTGCGTATGAATCACAATCTGGATAAGGACAAAATTTCATATTTGGATTATTTAATATATTTTCTTTTAATTTATATTCCTCATATTTATTTAATAATAAATTATCATTTTCTATCATTGATTTTATGAAACTATCTGAGAGAATTGTTTTACATTTATTTTCAATACATTTTATATTTTGAATTCGGGAAGAAGATAATTTTTCTTTTAAATATTCTATCCAACATGATATACAAAAATTATGTTTGCATAAAAGAGTATTTTTTTCTATATCTTCATTAGTTAATTTTTCTTCACATAATTTACATAATTCATTGCCTTCATAATTGTTTGTATTATTTATACTTGAATTTCTTATTTCATTGTCTGAAGAAACGAAACTATCTATAAATTCATTTTCTGTTTTATATTCATTATTATTATTTTCTTTTATTTTATAATGATGTTCTTTATCTTCATTACATATTAAACATTTATCTGATTTTTTATTGTAATAATAATGAAATTCATGTTGGTAAATTCCATTAACTTTTGATAAAAACTTTACTGCTTCAGATATATTTATTGGATTTAGAAAAGCATATACTTTTTTTATCATTTTTTTAGGAAAACCCATTTCTTCTAAAGATTCTATTTCTTTAAGATCATTTTCTTTTATTAAATTATCTAGTTTTTCAAAGGATAATGTATTATTTGATGGCATTTCTAAACAAAAATTAGATTCATTATTTATGATAAGATTTTCTAATTTATCTTCATCGAACATTAATAGTTTATTTTTATGATAAAAATTATTATATATATTATTTATAAGTTTTTAATAAAAAATAATTTTGTAAAAATAGTAAAAAAAGAAAAAAAGAAACAAAAAAAGAATATTAAATAAAAAAGAATTTATATAATTTCTTCAAATCTTAAAAATTTATTGTAAATATAGTATAAATCAAATTTTTTCATAAGAATAATAATTAAAAAAGTTAATAAAAATAAAAAAATATATATTTTTTTTATTCAATATTAGAAAGATGAAAGAAGATAACAGTAAATCATTAAAAAGATTTGAAAAAATCTACACTGACCCAAAATTTAAGCCAATTCCAAAATTAGTTCAAAAAGTAGAATTAAAAGACAATAGATTTGAAGCAATGTTCACAAACAAAGATTTTATTTCATCTACTGGTATTGATGAATATGGAAGAAAAATAGATTCCAAAAGAGGAAATATTAAAATGGAAGATTATTACATTCAAAAAGATTCAAACAAAAAGAAAAAAAAAGAAAAATTAAATAATGAAGTAATAAAAACAGATAAAATAAAATTAAATAATATTAATGAAGAAAACATATCAGAAGAGGAATCAGACACTTCAGAAGAATTTCAAGAATTTTTATTAGAAATGCAAAAAGCAAATACTGAAGAATTAAATGCTGAAATAGAAGAACAAGAAAATATTCCAACAGGAGAAGCAACAAATAGATTTGCAGTTCAAAATTTAGATTGGGATAATATTCATGCTTTAGATTTATTTATATTATTTAATTCTTTTTGTAAAGGGAATCAAAAAGTTTTAAAAGTAGAAATTTATCCTAGTGAATATGGAATAAAAGAAAGAGAAAAAGAAAATAGAAATGGTCCAGATAGAAAAATATTTATAAAAGATGAAAGTAAAAATGATGTAAAGAATAAAAAAAATGAAAATGAAGAAAATGAAGAAAATTCAAATTCTGAAAATGAAGAATTTGATCCAGTAGAATTAAGAAAATATGAATTAAAGAAATTAAAATATTATTATGCAGTAGTATATTGTGATTCAATAGAAACAGCAGATTATTTATATAAAGAATGTAATGATCAAGAAATAGAAAGAACACAATGTTTTATGGATATTAGATTTATTCCTGATGATTTAAAAGAATTTCCATATCCACCAAAAGAAATTTGTGATCACATTCCAATTAATAAAGAATATATTCCTAATTTTAAACCTAATGCTGCTTTACAAGACACTAAAGTTAAATTTACTTGGGATCAAAATGATCCTAAAAGAAATGATTTAATTGAAAGAGCTTTTCATAAAGAAGGTTTTAAAGAAGATGATATTAATGAATTATTAGTTAGTTCTGATTCTGATGATTCTTTAATTGAAGATTTTAATAATGAAGATAATGATGATAATGATAATGATAATAATGAATTTAATTTACTTAAAAAGAAAAAAAAAGGACCTAAGTTTAAAGATGGTGAAACTATTGAAATTAAATTTAATGATGGCTTTGAAGGAATTAATACTAATGTTAAAAATGAAGGTAATGAAAAAAAAAATAAATCTAAATGGGAAAAATATAAAGATAATAAGAAAAATATTAGAAGAGAAAAAAAGAAAGAAGAAAGAAAAAGAAGAGAGGAAATTAATAAAAAAAGAAATGGAATTAAAGAAAAATCTAATAAAGAAGAACTTAAATTACTTGTTGATAAATCTATTAATAATAAAGGAGAATTTAAATTTAATCCTAATGATGAAAGATTTAATACAAAAAATAATTTTGCTTTTGCTGTTGATCCTACTAATAAAAATTATAAAAAAACAAAAAGAAGAGAAATTGAATAAAATAATTAAAATATATAATTTGTTTACAAATATAAAGAATTAAAAATAAATAATATTTTCTTTTTTCATACACAACAAACAATATTGAAAAATACTTTTAAATTTGATTTTAATGAAATTTATCTGAAATAAAGGTCTTTAAATTAAATAACCTATTTTATTTATATTTTTTTGTTTAAAATTAAAACAAAGAATAGAGTTCTTTTCATATTTAATATATGTTTTATGAAATAAAAAGAAATTTACTATATAAGATTAATTAACTAAGAAAAAAATAGAAATTTGAATTACAAATAAAATATG
>JAEEGL014532857.1_pt1 | contig 10978 bp, 8 predicted proteins | sample 9134231 | NCBI WGS metagenome assembly JAEEGL01 (sample SAMN16246548, study PRJNA631951) | gut metagenome | biome: gut microbiome; feature: rumen; material: fiber-attached | host: Bos | place: Iran: Karaj | collected 2018-10 | reverse complement strand
GACCTCGCCACCAATGTCTGCAAGGCCAAGCAGCTCACCAACGCCCGTGCATCAGGTACTGACGACAAGGCACGCATCATTCCCAAGGTGGTGATGAGTCTCGAAGAGTGCCTGGAATATATCAAGGAGGACGAACTGGTAGAGGTTACGCCGAAGTCCATGCGAATGCGCAAGGTCATCCTCGACCACGACCAACGGAAAAAGACTGCGATTAAGCGAGGGTAGAGTCAAGCTTGCTTGAACTCTACCGAGCGTGAGCAGCCTCGACGTAAGTCAAGACTGCGATTAAGCGAGGGTAAATCCTCCCCCTCTAAGATTAGAGGGGGCTGGGGGGCGTTGACAACTCCGATTTATTTGTATAACGACTTCAGGTCAGCATCAGGTTCGATGCTGACCTTTTCTTCGTCCAGCATCGAACGGTCCAGGCCGAATACATCGATGAAGAAGTCATAGACGGCCTGCCGCTTGTTCTCCTTGAAGTCATGACGCTCGTCGGGCAGATGTACGTTGCGTACCTTGTCCTTCGCACCATAGAATCCGTAGATGCGTTGCAGGTAGGGAAACTCCAGCGTGGGCACGCTGCTGGTCCAGTCGCCACCGTCACTCACGATGAGCATGGGCTTGGGAGCCATGACGGCAGCCAACTCAGGTTCGCAAGTACCGCCGGCAGCCAACTGTACGGGTTTGCCACTCTCGCAGGGGCAACCGCCGTCGAAGTGAGAGGCCAGATGTACCACGGGTGCAGAGGCTGTGACACGCTCGTCGAGCAACGAGAGCAGAACGGTATGTGTACCGCCACCACTGCCTCCCATCACGCCGACGCGCTCTGGGTCAATGTCCTTGCGGTTAGCGAGCATCCAGTCAAGCAGCACGTAGCCGCATGCTGCCTGATAGACGTGGGCACGGCTGGTGTGGTGTGCCTCGGCACCCACCTCTTTCTCTGACTCGCCCCAACCGTAGAGGTCGAAATCGACACACACGGCCCCCATGCGGGCCAGTGTTCCCAAGCGCTGCTGCTCGTCCTTGCGATAGCGATATGGCCAGTGGCCGTCAGGGCAGACGATGAGGGCGTGCTTGCCTTTCTTCAGCGAGGCATAGATGGTGCCGAACAGGTGTTGACCGGGCGTCAACTCTATGCAGATGTTCTGCGTGGTATAGCCGTCGTGCTTGCGAATCTTCGACAGCTGCACGGGGCGCAGCGTTTGGCCCGCTGGTTTACCAGCGGTTATCGTAACACACGAATCGAGGAACGCATCCAGCTCCAGCAGTCGGCGCACCTCACGGCGCAGCGTGTCGCGCCGTGCCTCCCACTGTACCTTATTATTATATAGGGAGGACAGGTAGTCGAGCATCATCTTGCCCTCTGCCTCGTGGCGGCGAGGATACTCATACAGCTTGATCTTGTACGAGTTGCCGCTCTGCTTCCACCAGTTCCAGTCGTAGTATTTGCAGATGTTGTCGAGGGTCATCTCCAGTGAGTATGGCCGCACACGGAAGTCGGCATACGGCAGGCGCTTGCCCACGGTATCTACATTCGAGTCGAACTTGAACTTCACGCCAAAGCGCTTGGCGACATCCTTCATCAGGTCGCTCACGGGGCGTTCGTAACGAGTCTCAAAGGTCTGTGCCACTCCCTGTTGAGGCCACCAGATCATCAGACAACAAACAGCTAATAGTATCTTTTTCATAGTTTTTTTCTTGTTATCGTTTGCAAAGATACGAAAAATTTGTAACTTTGCAAACGATAGCTATAAAACATTTTATTATGAAACAGGTATTTCTTTTTTTATTCCTACTGACTATGACACTAACCACCCGTGCCCAGGACTTTCATTTTGATGAAATGACCTACCAGAAAGAGGCTACTACCTTCAAACTGTTTGCACCCGCAGATGCCAAGGCCGTCAAGGTGCGCATCTACAAGCAGGGCCTGGGCGGTAAGGCCGTCAAGACCGTGAAGATGACGTATGCCGACGGGCTGTGGACATGCAGTGTGGCAGGTGATCTGATGGGAATGTTCTACACTTTCGATATGGGGCGCGGCGAGACACCGGGCGTTTTTGCCAAGGCCGTCGGTGTCAACGGACAGCGTGGTGCCATCATCGACATGGCGAGTACCAATCCCAGGGAGTGGACTATGGACCGGCGTCCAGTCACCAAGTCGCCTGTTGACTTGGTGGTCTATGAGATGCACCACCGCGATTTCTCCATAGCCCGTAGCGATGCCCGCTATCCGGGCAAGTTCCTGGCATTGACTGAGCCGTGGGCCATCGGCCACCTGCAGCAGTTGGGCGTCAATGCCATTCACATACTGCCCAGCTATGACTACGGCTCGGTAGATGAGACGCGATTGGACAAGCCACAGTATAACTGGGGCTATGACCCCGTGAATTACAATGTGCCGGAAGGCGGCTACTCGACGGACCCCTACCGTCCGGAGGTGCGCATCCGTGAGTTCAAGGAAATGGTGCAGGCCCTGCACCGTGCCGGCATCCGTGTCATTTTAGACGTAGTGTATAACCATACTTACGACATCGACCACTCCAATTTCCAGCGTACCTATCCGGACTATTACTATAGAGCCTCCCCCAACCCCTCCGAAGGAGGGGAGAAAGGCTCCTCAGCAGGAAAGGTTTACAGCAACGGTAGCGGATGTGGCAATGAGACGGCTTCCGAGCAGCCTATGATGCGTCGCTTCATGATGGAGAGCGTGAAATACTGGATTGAGGAATACCATATCGACGGTCTGCGCTTCGACCTGATGGGCTGCCACGACATAGAGACCATGAACAAGATACGCCAGATGGTGGATGCTATCGACCCCTCTGTCATGATTTATGGTGAGGGATGGAGTGCTGGAGCGTGCGCCCTGCCCGAGAGTCAGCTGGGCATGAAGGCCAACATCAGCAAGATGCCAGGCATTGCCGCTTTCAGCGATGAGATTCGCGACGCCCTGCGCGGTCCCTTCAGTGATGACACGAAGGCTGGTTGGCTGGGCGGTGCCCCCAACTGCGAAGAGAGCATTAAGTACGGTATCGTAGGTGGTATTCGTCATCCGCAGGTGAACATGGCACAGGTGAACTATGCCAAGACGCCGTGGGCTACGGAGCCGACGCAGATGATGGCGTATGTGAGCTGTCATGACGACATGTGTCTGGTAGATCGCCTCAAGGCCAGCATACCAAGTCTTAAATCGTTGAACGCGCAATCGGTAAATGAAGAATTGATACGTCTGGACCTGCTGGCACAGACCGCTGTGTTCACCTCGCAGGGTGTGCCCTTCATGCTCAGCGGTGAGGAACTGCTACGTACGAAACTGGGCGTTCACAACTCCTACGAGTCGCCGGACAGCATCAACCACTTGGATTGGAGTAACAAACAGACCTATCCGCAGGTTTTTGACTACTACAGCAAGCTGATAGCCCTGCGCAAGCATCATCCTGCCTTCCGACTGGGCGATGCAGGACTGGTGCGCAAACACCTGGAGTTCCTGAAGGCCTCCCCCGTCCCCTCCGAAGGAGGGGAGAATGTCCCCACATCCCCCGATCTTTCCAAAGGAGGCGTGGTGGCCTTCAGATTGAAAAATTATGCCGGACGTGACGACTGGCGCAACATCATCGTCGTGCTGAATGCCAGCCGTCAGGCCCAGCAGGTAACGATTCCTGCCGGCCACTACACGGTAGTGTGCCGCGATGGTGTCATCAACGAGTCAGGTCTTGGCACTGTTAGCGGTTCACAGGTCACCGTTGGCCGCCAGTCGGCACTCATTCTGCACGATTAATAAAAAATTACACAAAAGGAGTCCCTTTTGTGTAATTTTACGCTTGGAAGTGTGAATTCGTTCACACTTCTTTTACTTGATTATAACCTTTTTGCCATTGACAATGTACAGACCGCGGGTCGGGTTGGTGACGCGCTGTCCGCGCAGGTTGTAGATGATGCGCTGACCGCTCTGCGGAGTCTGTACGACATCAATGTCAGTAGCAGTGCCGGCAACCTTGATCTTGGCACCGGTAATACGTGAGTGCTTCGAGCTGGCTCCAAACTCTATTACTACTTCCTGGGAAGAGCCGGTCCACTTGCCGTCAGTCATGGCCTCTCCGTTGGCTTTCAGACTGGTGTTCTGCGGGTCAGAGGCATAGATGATTTCCAATTCCGTGATATTTCCCGTTGCCACACTGAAGGTCAGCGTGTTGCCGGGGTAGAGGCGAATCTGTGCATCGTTGCAATAGCGGTTGCTGCCCTGGGCTAATGAATAGACCACGGTGACACCGTTCAGCGTACCCGTCAGATCTTCCGTGTCGTTGGCATTGATGGCTCCGTTATAGCTGGTTCCAAAGAGGGTGTTGTTCAGTGCCAGTTCACCATCGACGGCAGGCTCGTCACCACCACCAGGCTGGTCACCGCCACCAGGCTGCTGCTCGTCGGTAATGGTATAGGTAGCTGTTGTCTGAGCACTGCGCTCACCGTCCAGGACGGCTATGGCCGTGATGGTTGATGTCTCCGTCAAAGTGAACGGTCCCTCATATAGGATGCTCTGCTCGGAAGCATCGCCACCATTGGTCGTATAATAGATCTTGGCCCCTTCCGTATTACAGGAAAGAGTCACCTCTACGCTCTTGACATAGCTGCCTTCCTCAGGCGAGAATGTCGGCTTGGCCACTTTGGCCTCTTCGCCGGCACTGTAGTTGTCGTAGCTGAACGCCTTGTCGGTCTCAGTGCCCCAGATGTACTCCTCTAAGCCCGGGTAATCGACGAAGGGGTTGCGGTTGTTCTGTACTTCATAGACAGCATTGTTGCGGGCAATCTCGATGTCGTCAACAGGATCCTGCTTTGACCAGGTCATCATCAAGTCCATGGTCCACTTGACCAGTCCGTCGCTGGTGAAGATGCCGCCGCTCCAGTTTCCGCACTGGCTCTGGTAGCAGGTCGTCATGTAGAAATAGATGCGTGCCATGTCGCCCTTGATCTCGTCGTTGGGCTCGAACACGGTGCCGCTGTAGCCGCTGGTCTTGCAGGAGCCTAACTTGCTATAGTTGTTCTTGGAACTGTAGGTGACACTGCTTACCTCTCCGAAGGGATAGTTGGAACGACGGTTGTTCACGTAGCCGTCGGTAGGCAGCACATGGACGATGTCGGCCTTCATGGGTGCTTTCTCGCTGAACCAGCTCTGTGGAACGGAGTGCTCGCGGTTGTACATGTCGCCCTCCTTCGAGTAGTTGCCCTTGTTATCTACCCCATGCTTATAGTTCGTTGCATTGGAATACCAGTCACGCACATAGCCGTCAGCACGGGTGTCGGTCTTCTTGTAGGCTTCGTAGAGTCCGTCGTAGCCGATGTTGGTATGGTCATTGATGATTGTACTCAGGGCAGTCTTCAGGGCTTTGCCGCTCTTTCCATCGGCGTCCTTGTAATACGTCTTGGAACCATTAGGTCCCTGTGCCCATGCCATGCAGCACAGCATAGCAGCGGCCGTTAAAAGTAAATGTCTTTTCATAATAAATAGCTATTTATAGTTAGTAATTACCTTCTGTTAATAAGAACTGGTCAATAGGCCAGCACCAGCGTCTGACGGGGCTTCAGCGCCACGTCCTGCGACAGGTTATAGTAGCGGCCCGTAGGAACGTCCACGACACGACTTGCCTTGCCGATGACCTCGGCATAGCGCTTTACCTCCAGGGTGGCGGGCTTCGTGGTGCCGTTGATGACGGTCAGCGATGTGCGGCCCTTATACTGACGGGCAATGACATAGACACCCTTGTAGGGAATGAACTGCACCATCTTACCCTTGGTGATGACCTCGTTGCCCTGACGCCAGTGCAGCAGACGGCTGATCCACGTGAACATCTGCTGTTCGGCACGGGTACGGCCGGCTGCCGTGAAACAGTTGCGTGGGTCGCCGGGGAATCCGCCGGGGAAGTCCTTGCGTACATTGCCGTCGGTAATCCGCTTCGTGCCGTTCATCAGAATCTCCGTACCGTAGTACATCTGTGGAATGCGGTTGACGGTCAGCAGCAGGGCCATGGCCTGTTTCAGTGCCAGCGAGTCCTTTCCGTCGCCCAGGAAACGGTCGGTGTCGTGGTTCTCGATGAATGCCATCACACTGGAGGGGTTGGGGTAGAGGTAGTCGTAGCAGAACGAGTTGTACAGGCGGTTCATGCCACGCCACCAGTCATCGGTCTCCTCATGCTTGGCAGAGTCGAGCTTCTCCTGGAATGAGAAGTCCATGACGGTCTTCAGGTAGCTGTTCTCGTCAGACAGCTTGGAGTCTTTCTGCCAGGCAGCGGTATAGGCGGGGTTGGTCACCCACGTCTCGCCGACGGTGTTGAAGTTGGGATATTCCTCGTCCAGTTCCTTCATCCACTGTGCCATCGGCTGGCGGTAGGCATACGGATAGGTGTCCATGCGGATGCCGTCGATGCCTACGGTCTCTATCCACCAGATGCTGTTCTGGATGAGGTAGCGCATCAGATGTGGATTCCTCTGGTTCAGGTCGGGCATGGTCGATACGAACCATCCCTCTATTGTCTCGCGCTTATCGACTTCCGAGGCGTACGGGTCGAGCACCGGTGTCAGTTTGTAGCTGGTTTGCAGGAAGTCGGTGCCGCGTGAGTCGCTGGTACCGCCTGACTGTGTCAGCCATTCGGGCAGGTTCAGCCAGTCCTTGGTAGGCATGTCGTTGGTCCACGGATGCTCAAAGCCGCTGTGGTTGAAGATCATGTCCATGACCACCTTCAGCCCTTTGGCATGTGCCTCGTCGCAGAGCTTGCGGTAGTCGTCGTTGGTGCCGAAGCGGGGATCTACACGGTAGTAGTCCGTCGTGGCATAGCCGTGGTAGGTTGCAAAACCGTTGTCAGTGTCGGGGGAGTCGTTCTCTAACACAGGAGTCAGCCACAGGGCCGTCACGCCCAGTTCCTTGAAATAGTCCAAGTGCTCGCGGATGCCGTTCAGGTCGCCGCCATGTCGCAGCGACGGCTGGGTACGGTCTTCCTTGTAGGGGCGCATACCCTTCACCTGCGGATTGTGGTTGGCACCTTGTGCAAAGCGGTCGGGCATGAGCATGTACAGCACGTCGGCATTGGTGAATCCCTTGCGTTTGTAGCCAGGCATCTCGCGGTCCTTCAGCACATAGTCTCTCTTCAGCGCCTTGCCTTTCTCCGGTTTGAACTCCAGTGTCATCGTGCCGGCCTTGGCATTACGCAGGTTCATGTAAATCAGCAGATAGTTCGGTGAGTCGAGGCGCACCACGCTGTCAATGACGGCACCCGGATAGTCCGTCGTCACCGCAGTGACGTTACGGATGTCTTTTCCATAGACCATCAGTTGCACGCTGGCATTTTTCATGCCTACGAACCAGTCGGTAGGGTCTATTCTGTCTATCGTCAGTTTTGCTGCATTCATCATCACTACTTGGGCCATCAGGGCGGTTAGTAAAACGATTCGTTTCATTGTCTTTTAGGAGTTTTTGTTAATTTGCTGTCAAAGTTACGACTTTTTCTGCAAACTATCACTCTTTTCCATGCATTTTTTTCGTATTCCGTGAAAAAACGTTTGCACGACCCGTGGAATAGGCACAAAAAAGAGTGCACAGTCAAAGACCATGCACTCTTCTGTCGCCTTAGTGCCGCGAGCGGGACTCGAACCCGCACAGCCATCACTGGCCAAGGGATTTTAAGTCCCTCGTGTCTACCATTCCACCATCGCGGCCTATAGACATTGCAACTTTTGCGGCTGCAAAGGTACAAAAAAAAGTGAAAAGAGAAAAGTGAAAAGTGAAAAATTTGCTGCTGCAAGGTGTTTTTTTTCATTTTCCGGCAGTTCACCGCTTGCGGAAGACGGAAACGTGACCATAGGGACCCGTAGTGGCAGCAACATATTTCTCCATACCCTTGTCGCCTTCCTTGCCGTTCAGCAGGAGTCCGCCGTTGTTCAGGTCGTAGCGCCGGCCACACTTGCGACAGGTGCCGATACCATTGTCGGCCAGCTGGATGTCGTAGGTGGGATTCAGCGTGTTGTTCTCGTCACGAACACAGTTGGGACACTGGACGTCGTAGCCGACAAACTGAGCACGGGCGAACTCGTCGAGAACCGCATTCTGGAAACCGACAATGATGCCGTTGTTCAGGCCCAGCACGAACTCCGCACGTTTCTCCTCTTCGGTTTCCTGCTGGCGGGTGGTGCTGTTATGGCTGTTCTGGAAAATCAGGTATTTCACGCCAGCCTGAACATTCTCGGAAATCCGGCAAAAGACACCGGGCGAGTTGACGTCTGTGGCAGTGGCCAGCGTGGCGTCAATATGCAGGCTGTTGTCATAGCTGAACCGGCACGGCCAGCGGGAGAACTCCTCGTCGGCTTTGCAGGAGAAGAGTAAAAGGATGGTCAGGAAAAAAGACAAGATGCGCATCATCGTAGCAAGGCCTCCTCTGCCTCTGTCACACGGTTGAAGGCGAACCCGTCGAGCACATTGTCCATCAGTGCGCTGATGCGGTCGTTGCACAGGTTGCCGATAGAACCTTCATGAGTGTGGTGGATGTCCTTGTCGGGTGTATAGGTGCCTGCCTCAATGTCAAGACCTACCTTCTTGTAGGCATCTCTGAAGGGCAAACCTTCAGCAGCAAGGCGGTTGACCTCTTCCACAGAGAACATGGGGTCGTACATGGGGTTGTCGAGAATGTCCTCGCGTACCTCTATCTTATTAATAATATAAGCGGCCATCTGCAGGCAGTCCTTCAGTTCACCAAAGGCGGGCAGAAATACCTCCTTGATAATCTGGAGGTCACGGAAATAACCTACGGGCAGGTTGTTCATGATGAGCGTCACCTGCTGGGGCAGAGCCTGCAGCTTGTTGCATTTGGCACGGATGAGTTCGAAGACATCAGGATTTTTCTTGTGCGGCATGATGCTTGACCCCGTGGTACACTCCTTCGGCAGTTTGACAAACGAGAAGTTCTGTGAATTGAACAGGCAGGCGTCGAAAGCCATCTTGGCCAGTGTACCGGCGATGGTAGCCAGTGCAAATCCCACGTTGCGCTCCGTCTTGCCACGTCCCATCTGGGCATACACCACGTTGTAGTCCATCGTGTCGAAACCTAACAAATCGGTGGTCATCTGGCGGTTCAGCGGGAACGACGAGCCATAGCCGGCTGCCGAGCCCAGCGGGTTGCGGTTGGTCATCTTATAGGCGGCCTGCAGAAACAGCATGTCATCGGTCAGCGACTCTGCGTAAGCACCGAACCACAAGCCGAACGAGCTGGGCATGGCAATCTGCAGATGTGTGTAGCCGGGCATCAGCACGTCCTTGTACTGCTCGCTCTTCTGGATGAGCTCGTCGAACAGCACCTTCACGCTGTCGGCCACCTCCATCAGTTCGTGGCGGGTGAACAGTTTGAGGTCAACAAGTACCTGATCGTTGCGGCTGCGGCCCGAGTGAATCTTCTTGCCCATGTCGCCGAGCTTGCGCGTCAGCATCAATTCCACCTGTGAATGGACATCCTCGACACCCTCCTCAATGACGAATTCGCCACGCTCGCAGACCTGATAGATGTTCTTCAACTCTGCCAGCAGCAGCGGCAGTTCGTCGTGGCCTATCAGTCCGATGCTTTCCAGCATCGTGATATGAGCCATTGACCCTAACACATCATACTTGGCCAGATAGAGGTCCATCTCGCGGTCACGTCCCACGGTGAAGCGCTCTATCTCAGCATTCACCTCAAAGTTCTTTTCCCAGAGTTTGTTTGCCATTGTTTTATCAGTTTTTACTAGTAATGCTAGTTATACTAGATTTACTAGTCCGACTAGTCTCACTAGTTATTAAACGTAAGGAATCTGTGACAGGGCGTCGGCGATTTTCTCCACGCCGTCCTGCAGGGGGCCGCTGACCATGCCTTTCAGCATGAAGGGAATGTCGGCCTTTACCGTTACCTTCATCTTGCTTGTAGTCTCTGTGACAGGCAGCACCTGCACCCATACGTTGAAGGGTAGGGGAGACTGTTCCGTCTCGAACTTCACGCAACGGTTCTCCTCACGGTCACAGATGCGGAGCTTCAACAGTCCGACGGGTGCTACGTTGACGCTCACCGACTCGCTGTCGAACGAGAAGTCCTTTACCTTGTCTTCGGGAATACGGTCGCGCACCTTCTCCAGGTTGCTCAGGTCACTGATGTTGCGATACACATTCTCTACGGGATAGGGTATCTGCTTAATGCTACTTTCAAACTTGCTCATGATTTCAATTCATAATTAATAATGCATTAATGCATAATTATTGGCCCCAGACAGAGGGGTCTTTCCTCCACTCCTTGAGCACTTCAATGTCTTCAGCCTTGATATAGCCTGTCTCAGCAGCCTGTTCCAGGACGGCGGCATAGTCGCTCAGCGTGATGAGCTTGACACCGGCTTCGGCAAAAGCCTCCTCAGCAACAGGGAAACCGTAGGTGAACGATGCCACCATGCCGATGACCTCGACACCATACTCACGCAGGGCGGCAACGGCTTTCAGACTACTGCCGCCTGTTGAGATCAGGTCTTCGACGACCACCACCTTGGCACCAGCCTGCAGCTCGCCCTCCACCTGGTTGCCCATGCCGTGGTCTTTCGGCTTCGGACGGACGTAGGCGTAGGGCAGTCCTAACTCGTCAGCCACCAGTGCACCCTGTGCGATGGCTCCCGTAGCAACGCCAGCCACAGCTTCGGCTTCGGGGAAATACTGCTGGATGGCATGACACAACTCCAGTTTTACGAAAGAGCGTACGTCGGCATGACCTAAGGTCTTGCGGTTGTCGGTATAGATGGGTGACTTCCAGCCGGACGCCCAAGTAAAGGGGGTGTCTGGCTGCAACTTGATGGCCTTGATATCCATCAGTTTCTGCGCAAAAAGTTTCTTGATAGTATCCATATTCAGAAAAATTTGCTGCAAAGGTACGAATAAAAGTCAAACATGAACAGTGAAACGTGAAAAATTTGCTGCCGCTATCATAAT
>JAEEGL014158201.1_pt1 | contig 10978 bp, 10 predicted proteins | sample 9134231 | NCBI WGS metagenome assembly JAEEGL01 (sample SAMN16246548, study PRJNA631951) | gut metagenome | biome: gut microbiome; feature: rumen; material: fiber-attached | host: Bos | place: Iran: Karaj | collected 2018-10 | reverse complement strand
TAAGAGAAGAGCTAACTGGAAAATGACAGCTCCTACTCTTGTAAAGTGCAGCAAGTGCGGTGAGCTTATGATGCCTCACAGAGTATGCAAGAATTGCGGCGCATATAACAAAAAAGAGATCATTGCTGTTGACTAATTGTTAAAGCAATAATTGTTTTTGTACTTTGAGTATATTTAGCCCCTGAATATTCAGGGGCTTTTATATTGCGTTTGCATTAAAATCCATTTTTTAGTATGATAAAGATTGCGGTTTAAAGACCGTTTATTGTTATCTAAAGAAATCGGAGAATGAATATGGCAGAGACAGTTAAGGTCGCTGTAGATGCGATGGGTGGCGATTACGCACCTGAGCAGATAGTAGCGGGAGCGGTAGACGCCGTTAAAGAGGCAGACAATCTGACAGTATATCTTTTCGGTCAGGAAAAGGCTGTAAATGAGCAGCTTGCTAAATACACATATGATAGAGAGAAGATTGTAGTTGTTGATGCTCCTGAAATAATAGAGACAGCTGAACATCCCGTCATGGCTATTCGTAAGAAGAAAGAGTCTTCTATAGTAAAAGGACTTAAGACTGTCAAAGAGGGAGAGTGTGATGCTTTCGTATCCGGAGGCAATTCCGGAGCAGTCCTTGTAGGAGGTCAGCTCATCGTAGGCAGACTTCCCGGCGTAGAGAGAGCACCGTTTGCACCTCTTATTCCGACTGAAAAGGGGGCGTGCCTGCTCCTTGACTGCGGAGCAAATGTGGATGCCAGACCTGAGCACCTCGTATCATTTGCAAAGATGGGTTCGATATATGCTAAAAACGCACTTGGAAAAGATAATCCCACAGTTGGTATTGTTAATATCGGTGCTGAGGAAGAGAAGGGCAACGCCCTCGTTAAAGAGACATTTCCTTTATTAAAGGAATGCAAGGATATTAATTTCATCGGCAGTGTAGAGTCAAGAGAGATTCCTTACGGTGCAGCTGACATTGTTCTCTGCGAAGCCTTTGTCGGTAATGTAATCCTTAAATTATATGAGGGAATGGCAAAGTTCCTCATTAGTCATATCAAGGAAGGGCTTATGTCCACAACCATAAGTAAGATTGGCGCAGCAATGGCCAAGCCTGCACTTAAGAAGACATTAAAGGGATTTTCCATTGAAGAGTACGGTGGAGCGCCTCTCCTTGGATTAAACGGCCTTGTTGTAAAGACTCACGGTAATGCAAAGGCCATAGAGATTAAGAATGCTATCCTTCAGTGTCTTATGTTTAAGGAAATGCATATTAAAGAACAGATTAGTGAAAATCTTAATTCATAAATATTTTCACGGGAGTATGATATGGAACTTGATGTCCTGAAGAATGCCATAAAACTGGTACTACAGGTATATGAAAAAGAAATTAATCTGGAATCCACTTTTGAGCTTGACCTGGGAGCGGACTCCATTGATATGATGCAGATAATCAAATGTGCATCCGATGAGCTCGATATAGAACTTGAGCCCACTGACTTTATTAATGTAAAGACAGTAGGCGATGCTCTGGATGTGATTAAGAAATATACGTCCGGTGAAGAGCAGTAATGAACGAGCAGTATCTTGGTCGTCTCGCTGACCTGGAAAAAAACATAGGATACACGTTTAAGGACAAGAATCTACTTCTTGAGGCAGTGACTCACAGCTCGTTTGCAAATGAGCGCAAGATTAACAAGCTTCGCTGTAATGAGCGCCTTGAGTTTCTTGGCGATGCGGTTCTCGAGATTATATCGAGTGATTATCTCTTTAAGCGTTTCAGTGAATTACCGGAAGGCAAATTATCCAAGATGAGATCGGCTCTTGTATGTGAACCGGCACTTTATGAGTGCTCACATGCCATTAAATTAAGTGATTTCATATTACTTGGTAAGGGCGAGGATAACGGTGGAGGCAGAGAGAAACCATCGGTGGTATCCGATGCCTTTGAGGCACTTATCGGTGCTGTATATATGGACGGAGGTCTGACTGAAGCAGGCAGGATTATAAGAGAGTACATCCTGACGGAAGACCAGATAAAAGTTGCTGATATTTCAGACAGCAAATCATATCTGCAGGAGATAGTTCAGAAAGACGGACTCCAGCATTCCATTGAATATAATATTCTTTCCGAGACGGGACCGGAGCATGACAAGAAGTTTATTGTCAGCGTAGTGATTGACGGTGTCGAAAAGGGAAGAGGGGAAGGAAAAAACAAGAAGGCTGCAGAGAAGAGCGCAGCCATGCAGGCAATTAAATCCGGATTATAAGACCTGCATATTAAATAGTTAGGAAGAAACAATGTATTTAAAAAGTATCGAAGTTCACGGCTTTAAATCATTCGCCAATAAAATCAATTTTGAGTTTCATAACGGAATAACAGGTATCGTAGGTCCTAACGGATCGGGTAAATCAAATGTAGCCGATGCAGTTAGATGGGTTCTCGGTGAGCAGAGTATTAAGCAGCTCCGTGGTTCCAACATGCAGGATGTCATCTTCTCCGGTACAGAGACGAGAAAACCGTTAAGTTACGCATATGTTGCAATCACACTTGATAACTCTGACCATAAGCTTCAGATTGCTTTTGATGAAGTAACTGTAGCCCGTAAGCTCTACAGATCAGGCGAGAGTGAATATCTCCTTAACGGCGCCCAGTGCAGACTTAAGGATGTAAGGGAACTCTTTTATGATACAGGTATCGGTAAAGAGGGCTACTCAATCATCGGTCAGGGCCAGATTGATAAAATTCTTAGCGGTAAGCCGGAAGAGAGACGAGAGCTCTTTGATGAGGCTGCCGGAATCGTTAAATTTAAAAAGCGTAAAGCTCTCTCTCAGAAGAAACTTGAAGACGAGCAGAACAACCTTGTCAGAGTCAGCGATATTATTGCTGAGCTTGAGCGCCAGATTGGACCTCTCTCAAAACAGTCAGACAAGGCAAAAGAGTATCTCTCATATAAAGAAGAACTTAAAAAATTTGATATAAATTATTTCCTTCTCGAAAACGAGAAGAATACAGAGAATCTCTCTGAGGCTGAGAGTAAACTGACTCTCGCAGGAGAAAACCTCGAGAAGCAGAAGGCTGAGTTTGAGAATATCAAGCAGAAGTACGATGCTGCAGCAGAGGAAATATCAAACCTTGAAAAAGAAATCGAGGAGACGAGAAACTCTCTCAGCAATACAAGTACAACCCGTACAAAGTTAGAGGGTCAGATCGCCGTATTTAAAGAGCAGATTAACTCTGCAAAGGGTAATGTTGACCACTTTAACAGCCGTCTCGAGAGTATTAAGAACGAGATAAGTGAAAAAGAAAAAGAGCAGAAGCAGCTCCTTGAGAGCAAGAGCAGTGTTGATGACGTACTTAATCAGATAGAGGAAAAGAAGTCGGCAATCAACACAGAGCTTACTGATGTCAGAAATCTTATTGACAATATTAATAATCAGATTGAAGAAAACAAGAATTCAATCCTCGATACAATCAACGAGCGTTCAAACGCAAAGTCTGAGAAGTCGAGATATGAGACCATGCTTGAGCAGGCTACTATCAGAAAGGCCCAGCTCAATTCAAAACTCCTACAGGCCAAAACTCAGGAGCAGAATCAGCATGAGATAATCGAGGAACTTGAGAAAGAATTCCAGAAGATTACAGATGAGATAGATGAACTCAACTTAAATCAGCAGAAGAAGGACGAGCGCCTTGACCAGATTCACAACGAGCTGGCAGACCTCGATAAGCAGCTCCGTGATACTCAGGTTAAGTATCACAGTGACAAGACAAAGCTTGAGTCAATCTCGAACCTTACTGAGAGATACGAGGGATACGGCAACAGTATCAAACGTGTCATGGAAAAGAAGGAAGACGAGAAGGGCATCATTGGTGTAGTAGCTGATATCGTAAAGGTTGAGCAGAAGTACGAGACAGCCATCGAGATAGCCCTCGGCGGTAATATTCAGAATATTGTCACAGAGGATGAGGCTACAGCAAAGAGAATGATCTCATACCTCAAAGAAAATAAATTCGGTAGAGCAACATTCCTGCCCCTTACAAGTATTGAGCATCCACAGGAGTTCAAGACACCGGAGGTTCTCGATGAAGTCGGTGTAATCGGCATGGCATCAGAGATTGTTAATACCAAGGCTGAATATAAGAACGTAGCCAAAGCAATGCTCGGACGTATTGTAGTCGTTGATAACATGGACAACGCCCTTAAGATTGCCAAGAAGTTTGACTACGGCGTACGTATGGTAACCATAGACGGTGAGCTTCTCGTACCCGGTGGTGCAATCTCCGGTGGTGCATTCAAGAACAATTCAAATCTCCTCGGTAGAAGAAGAGAGATGGATGAACTTGAAAAGAGCGTAACTGAATGTCTTAAGAAGATTGATGTCATCATGAAAAATATTGAGGATATCAAGGCAGAGAGAAATCAGATACGTCTTGAGAAAGAAGAGATAAAGCTGGCTGTACAGGAGATGTTCATCAAGCAGAATACAGCGAGACTGAATGTAATCAAGGCAGAGGAAAAAATCTCCGAGACCGGTACAGACATGGATTCCCTCAAGAAGGAAGAGGAAGAGCTTGTACAGCAGGTAAGCGACATCAAGGAGAGCCAGAAGCTCATTGATGAGAAGCTTGAGGCTTCTGTAGTATTCGAGAAAGAGATGGAGGAGAAGATAACAGTTCTCCAGAATCAGCTCGAGCAGGAGAGAGAGAAAGAAGCCGAGATATCAAAGCGTTATTCAGATGCAGAGATTGAAGCAGAGAAAGTAATGCAGCAGCAGAACTTCGAGCAGCAGAACGTATCACGTATCGATCAGGAAATTGAGAGATATGCAAGCGAGCGTGATGAGGTCGAGGCAGCAATTAAGAAAAACGATGAGGATATCGTTCAGAAAGAGAAGGATATCGAGGAGATAAAGAAGACCATCGAGGCATCATATGCAAATGAGAGTGACAGTGAGAAACGTCTCTCAGAGATGATTGCCAAGAAAGAAGAGATGGCAGAGTCCCAGAGTAACTTCTTCACAATACGTGAGAAGATGAACGACGATATTAACAGTCTTGATAAAGAGGTATATCGTCTGACAGCTCAGAGAGACAAGTTAAATGAGTCAATTGCATCGATGACATCATACATGTGGAATGAGTATGAGATGAGTCTCACAGATGCAAAGGCACTTAAGGACGATACATTAAATGACCTTACAGTACTTAAGAGAAGCGTTGCCGAACTTAAGGACAAGATTAAGAGACTCGGTGATGTAAACGTAAATGCCATCGAGCAGTACAAGGAAGTATCCGAAAGATACGAAGCATTAAAGAAACAGCATGATGACCTGATTGAAGCCAAGAAGACTCTGGAAGGAATCATCGAGGAACTTGATGAAGCAATGAGAAAACAGTTCCAGGAGAAATTCCAGGAGATTCAGAAGGAATTCGACAAGGTATTCAAGGAGCTCTTCGGAGGTGGTAACGGTACACTCGAGCTTATGGAGGGTGAGGATATCCTCGAGGCAGGTGTCCGCATCATAGCTCAGCCACCCGGAAAGAAACTTCAGAACATGATGCAGCTCTCAGGTGGAGAGAAGTCCCTCGCTGCTATTGCACTTCTCTTTGCAATACAGAACCTGAAGCCGTCACCTTTCTGTCTCCTTGACGAGATTGAGGCTGCCCTTGATGAGAGCAACGTAGGCAGATTTGCAGGATACCTCCACAAACTTACCAAGTTTACCCAGTTCATCGTCATTACTCACAGACGAGGAACCATGGAGAAGGCTGACAGACTTTACGGTATCACCATGCAGGAGAAAGGTGTATCTACACTTGTCAGCGTAAACCTGATAGACAATCAGCTGTCTAACTAAATATTAAGGATTTAATATGTTTGAATTTTTCAAGAAAAAGAAAAAAGAAGAAGTAACAGAAGAGGTTACTGAGGAAGTAGTTCAGGAACAGGAAGAAACAGTACCTGAAGCAGTTGCTGAAACAGTTCCGGTTGAGGAAACTGAGCCTGAGGCAGAGGAAGAGGTTATCGAAGAAACTCAGCCTGAACCTGAAGAACAGCCTGCACCAAAGAAAGGCTGGTTTGCAAGGTTAAAGGACGGCCTTACCAAGACGAGAGACAATTTCGTTGCAGGTATGGATTCACTCTTCTCCAACGAAGATAAAATTGATGATGACTTCTATGATGAACTTGAGGAGACACTAATCCTTGGTGATATAGGTGTCCATACGACAGATGCCATTCTTGAGAAGTTAAAAGATGCGGTTAAGCATGAGCATATAAAGAAATGCTCAGACTGCCGCGAATTCCTGATTAAGACCATCAAGGAAGAGATGGCAACAGGCGAGACTGCATACGAGTTTGAAAACAGACAGTCTGTAGTATTCGTAATCGGTGTAAACGGCGTAGGCAAGACTACATCAATCGGCAAGCTGGCATCTCACTTAAAGAGCCAGGGCAAGCGTGTAATACTTGCAGCAGCAGATACATTCAGAGCAGCAGCAGGTTCCCAGCTTGAAGAGTGGTCACACAGAGCAGGCGTAGAGATGATAGGCGGAGTTGAAGGACAGGATCCTTCCAGCGTGCTTTATGACGCAGTGAGTGCAGCAAAGGCAAGAAATGCTGATGTACTCCTGGTTGATACAGCAGGTCGTCTCCATAATAAAAAGAATCTCATGGAAGAGCTTAAGAAGATGAATCGTATCATCGACAAGGCTTTTCCTGATGCACACAGAGAGAACCTGATTGTACTTGATGCATCAACAGGTCAGAATGCCATGATGCAGGCAAAGGAATTCGGTGAGGTTGCAGACTTGACCGGAATAATCCTTACCAAGATGGACGGAACAGCAAAGGGCGGTATCGCTATAGCTATTACATCAGAGCTTAAGATACCTGTTAAATATATAGGTGTTGGTGAGAAGATTGAAGATCTGCAGAAGTTTAATTCAGACAGTTTCGTTGATGCACTGTTTGACGTGACACCGTCTGAAGATGAAGTAAATGATTAATTTAGGAGGCTTTTTAAAATGATCGATCCAAGTGAGAAGATGCTGACACTTGAAAAATTCGAGGAAGCATCTGAGATAGTTAAAAAGGTTACTCTTGAGACAAAGCTTATATACAGTGATTATCTCAGCAAACAGACAGGAGCAAAGGTTTATTTAAAGCCTGAAAATATGCAGTTTACAGGAGCATACAAGCTTCGTGGTGCATATTACAAGTCAAGCACCCTGTCAGAAGAGGAGAGAGCAAGAGGTGTTATCACAGCTTCTGCAGGAAACCATGCTCAGGGCGTTGCTTATGCAGCAAAGTGCTATGGTATGAAGGCAACTATCGTTATGCCGACTACGACTCCTCTTATTAAAGTAAACCGTACAAAGAGCTTCGGTGCAGAGGTTATACTTCATGGTGATGTATATGATGAAGCATGTGCCAAGGCTTATGAGCTTGCCGAGGAGCACGGATATACATTTATCCATCCCTTTGATGACCTTGCAGTAGCTACAGGTCAGGGTACAATCGCTATGGAAATCATCAAGGAACTTCCCCTTGTAGATTATATCCTCGTACCAATCGGTGGAGGCGGACTTGCAACAGGTGTATCAACACTTGCCAAGCTCCTTAATCCCAAGATAAAGGTAATCGGTGTTGAGCCTGCAGGAGCAGCCTGCATGAAAGCATCAATAAATAACGGCCAGGTAACAACTCTTGACCGTGTAAATACAATCGCTGATGGTACAGCAGTAAAGACTCCCGGTACAAAGATATTCCCCTATATTCAGGAGAATATTGACGATATCATCACAGTTGATGATCAGGATGTAATTGTTTCATTCCTTGATATGGTAGAAAACCACAAGATGGTAGTTGAGAACTCAGGACTCCTCACCGTAGCAGCATTAAAGCAGATGACTGATATTCAGGACAAGAAGGTTGTATCAATCCTCTCAGGTGGAAACATGGATGTCATCACAATGTCATCAGTTGTACAGCAGGGACTGATTTTCAGAGACAGAATCTTTACAGTTTCCGTACTTCTGCCTGACAAGCCGGGTGAGCTTCACAGAGTATCAGGTGTCATCGCTGATTGCAGCGGTAACGTAATTAAGCTCGAGCACAATCAGTTCGTATCAACAAACAGAAATGCTGCTGTTGAGCTTCGTATCACTATCGAGGCATTTGGTACAGAGCACAAAACAAAAATCATGGAGGTTCTCGAGAAAGAGGGATTCCTGCCCAAGCTTGTGCGCACTAATATTTAATTATAATTACCAAGGCATAAAAAAATCCCCACCCACGCTACGAGCACGCTCCGCTGCTCAATGCGTGTGTGGGGAAATTTTTATGCCAGTCAACTTAATTAATAATGGTTTGCAAAGTGTAAAGAAAAAATACTTGACACCGCTTGAACGATAGTATATCATACACAAGGATGTAAAAGAGGCAGGTTTTTTATCGTGGAAAAGATTGTTGAGCAGGGAATTTTATATGATTTTTACGGTCCGCTCCTCAACGACCATCAGAAGGATATATACGAAGCCTATGTATATGACAACATGTCTCTCTCGGAGCTTGCTTCAGAGCAGGGCGTATCGAGACAGGCTGTTCACGATATTATAAAGCGCTGCGACGCACTCCTTAAGGGCTATGAAGAAAAGCTTGGCCTGGTAAAGAGATTTAATGTCAGCAAAGACAGACTGATCAGACTAAAAGGTCTCGTTGATGATATGACTGATATAAATGAAGACAGTCATAAAGAGATGACAGACATGATTAACGAGCTGATCGATGAGATATAGAGGATATGACACATGGCATTTGAAAGCCTTAGTGATAAACTTCAAAACGTATTTAAGAAGCTCAGAGGCAAGGGCCGACTGACAGAAGCCGATGTTAAAGAGGCGATGAAGGAAGTCAAGATGGCACTACTCGAGGCCGATGTTAACTTCAAGGTTGTAAAGCAGTTTGTTAAGAGCGTTGAAGAAAAAGCAGTCGGTGAAGACGTAATGACCGGACTTAATCCGGGACAGATGGTTATCAAAATCGTTAACGAAGAGATGACCGCTCTGATGGGAAGCAATACCACAGAGATAGAGTTCCAGCCGGGCAAAGCCATTACGATAATCATGATGGCCGGTCTTCAGGGTGCAGGTAAGACAACGACTACTGCAAAGCTTGCCGGTAAGTTTAAGCAGAAGGGCAAGAGACCACTTCTCGTAGCCTGTGATGTTTACAGACCTGCAGCTATTGAGCAGTTAAAGATAAACGGCGCCAAGCAGGAAGTTGAGGTATTCTCGATGGGTACCGACAACAGCCCTGTAGATATAGCAAAAGCCGCTATAGTACATGCTGAGAAAAACAATGAGAATGTGGTTATCCTCGATACAGCAGGACGACTTCACATAGACGAGTCCATGATGGACGAGCTGATAAAGATTAAAGAGGCAGTCGGTGTACATCAGACACTCCTTGTAGTCGATGCCATGACAGGTCAGGATGCCGTCAATGTGGCAAAGGAGTTCGACGAGAAAGTCGGCGTAGATGGTATCATCTTATCAAAGATGGATGGTGATACAAGAGGTGGTGCTGCCATATCTGTTAAGGCAGTTACAGGCAAGCCTATTCTTTACGTAGGTATGGGTGAGAAGCTCTCTGATCTCGAGCAGTTCTATCCCGACCGTATGGCCAGCAGAATCCTCGGAATGGGCGATGTACTGACACTCATTGAGAAGGCTCAGGAAAACATATCGATGGACGCTGAAAAAGAGCGTGATATGGCGAGCCGAATGAAGAAGGGTAAGTTCGATTTCAACGATTACCTGGAATCAATGAAGCAGATGAGAAACCTCGGTGGTCTTGCGGGTATATTAAATCTCCTTCCCGGCATGGGCATGGGTATCAAGACAGGAGATATCGATACAGACGCAGGCGAAAAGCAGTTAAAGCAGACTGAGGCAATCATATATTCAATGACACCTGCAGAGCGATCTAATCCAAAGCTTCTGAATCCCAGAAGAAAATACAGGATTGCAAAAGGTGCAGGCGTTGATATCGCAGTAGTAAACAGATTCATCAAACAGTTTGAGCAGTCTCAGAAAATGATGAAGCAGATGCCGGGCATGATGAAGGGCTTTGGCAAAAGAGGTATGAGATTTCCTTTCTAGGAATTCAAATAAATAATAACAATATATAACAAAATTTTCGGAGGAAAAGAAAAATGGCAGTTAAGATCAGACTTACAAGAATGGGTAAGAAGAGAGAGCCTATCTACAGAATAGTTGTAGCTGACGGCAGAAACGCAAGAGACGGAAAGTGCATCGAGGAGATCGGTACATACAATCCTAACACAGATCCCAGCACATACAAGGTAGACGCTGAGAAGGCTAAGAAGTGGCTCAACAACGGAGCACAGCCTACAGAAGTAGTTAGCAAGATTTTTAAGCTCGCAGGTATTGAGAAATAATCTCACTTTTTTCAGGAGGTTTGCAGATGAAAGAATTAGTAGAAGTAATCGCAAAAGCTCTCGTTGAAAAGCCTGATGAAGTAGTCGTAACCGAGAAGGTTAACGGCAGACGTACAACAGTAATGCTTAAGGTTGCTCCTTCCGATATGGGTAAAGTCATCGGAAAGCAGGGCAGAATTGCTAAGGCTATACGAAGCGTTGTGAAAGCGGCGTCAATGAAGCAGAACATCTTCGTAGATGTGGAAATCATTGAATAATTAAATCATAATCCCCGGGTATTAAACCCCGGGGTATTTTGCATTAAATAGGACGTTATTTTTGGTATGGAAGAAAACAGATTAAATACAGATGACATGTTCAGAGTGGGAGTGATAACAGAACCCCATGGAATTAAAGGCGAGGTAAAGGTTTATCCTACCACGGATGATCCGATGCGCCTTGGTAAATTAAATGAGATTTATATGATGGACAAAGAGCCTGTTGTATTACATCCCGTATCGGCAAGGGCTCAGAAAAATCT
>JAEEGL013913899.1_pt1 | contig 10978 bp, 8 predicted proteins | sample 9134231 | NCBI WGS metagenome assembly JAEEGL01 (sample SAMN16246548, study PRJNA631951) | gut metagenome | biome: gut microbiome; feature: rumen; material: fiber-attached | host: Bos | place: Iran: Karaj | collected 2018-10 | reverse complement strand
CTCGTGATTGATTTTGACCACCTTGAACTCCATCGTCTTGTCGACGAACACGTCGTAGTCGCGGATGGGTTTGACATCGATCTGGCTGCCGGGAAGGAAGGCCTCGATGTTGTCGAACATGGTGACAATGAGACCACCCTTGGTGCGGCTCTTGACGTAGCCGGTGATGATCTCCTGGTTGTCGTAGGCCTCGTTGACGCGGTCCCACGACTTCAGGATACGGGCCTTCTTGTGGCTGAGCATCAGCTGGCCGTTGGCATCCTCCTGGCTCTCGACGTAGACCTCGATCTTGTCGCCGGGTTTCAGGTCGGGATTGTAGCGCACCTCGCTGACGGGAATGACACCGTCGCTCTTGGCACCCACGTTGACGACCACCTCACGGTCGGTGATGGCGACGATAACGCCCTCGATCACCTCCTGCTCGGTGAAAGCGTTGAAGCTTTTCTCATAGGCGTCATTGTGCTCGCCCGTCTCTTGTTGTTTGATTTTGCCAGCTTTCTCGTCGACGGCATTCCAGTCGAAGTCGGCCAGCGGTTGTACGTTCTTGTAGTCCATTATAATGGATTCTTTGGTTTTTGTGTGCCCCTGCCAGGCACGGTTTAACATCAATATTTCACATAAAGCCCTGTCTGACAGTGTGCTGGCAGGATGCACCGCCGACAGAACGAATTGCAAAGATACAAAATATATTTAATATAGCGAGAAAAAATCTCACCCCATCCTCTGCCCTTTCCTCCTTATTTCGCCCTATCAACTCCCTCTGTTGTCCGCTTGTTGTCCGCTTGTTGTCCGGTTGTTGTCCGCTTTAAAAGCGGACAACAACCGGACAACAAGCGGACAACAAGCGGACAACAGTGCTAGAAAAGAGGGGGGCAGGACAGACCTGGGTCTGCCCTGCCCCTCGGAATGGAGCCTGTTGGATGCTACTCGACGGGGATGTCGCGGTTGACATTCTTCGAGCCAACAAGGGCATAGAAGAGGATGTAGGCCAGCATGGCGGCCACCAGCCAGTAGGAACCCATGTAGCCCACCCATTTGGCCAGGGCGTTCTGGATCAACGGCATGACGCCACCGCCCACCACCATCATCATGAAGATGCCCGAAGCCTGCTCGGTGTACTTGCCGAGCCCCTCGACCGAGAGGTTGAAGATGCCGCCCCACATGAGCGACGTGCAGAGGCCACAGAGGACGAGGAAGAGGGCGCTGATGGGTACCTGGAAGAGGGCGAAGCCGTCGGCCACGCTGTAGCCGGGCATCGATACACGGATGTCGGCGGGCAGAAGGATGGCCACGATGATGAATACGATGGCCAGAAGGGCGACCACGGAGAGCTGGGTGCGGGTGCTGACCTTGCCGCTGATGGCGGCGCTGGCAGCACGACCCACCATCATCAGCAGCCAATAGATGGCGGCCACGGCACCGCCGATGGCGGCTCCGCATAGGGGATCGTCGGTCAGGTAGAAGTTGAGTTCAGCGGGAATGCCGACCTCGATGCCGACATAGAAGAAGATGGCCACCACACCGAGTACCAGATGGCGGAAGCTCCAGGGGCTGTAGGGGTCGCGTCCGCCGCGGATGATGCGCTCGCGACGCGGCTCGGGGATCTTGACAAAGAGGATGATGACAAAGGCGACAGCGAAGACGCCCATGGCGATGAAGAGCAGGGGCGCGACATCGCTCATGGCAGTGCGGTCGGTGACGGTACCGATAAGGGCGCCAACGAGGAGCGGTGTGAGGGTGCCGGTCAGCGAATTGAGGGTGCCGCCAGTCTGGATGAGCTGGTTGCCGCGGTTGCCACCGCCGCCCAGCAGGTTGAGCATGGGGTTGACCACGGTGTTGAGCATGCAGACGCAGAAGCCGCACACGAAGGCTCCGAGGAGGTAGATAAGGAAGTTGAGCATCACGGGTTCACCGCCGACGGTGAAGGCGGCGGTGTCGGCACCGAAGAGGCTGGAGAGGTACTGCACCAGGACACCCACAAAACCTACGCCGAGGGCCCAGAGGGCGGTACGCTTGTAACCGATGCGCTGCATCAGCTTGCCAGCCGGGATGCCCATGATGAGGTAGGCCAGGAAGTTCATCAGGTTGCCGAGCATTCCCGACCATTCGTACTGGTTCTTCCAGATGTTGCCGAAGGGGGCTGCCATGTTGGTGACGAAACTGATCATGGCAAACATGAAGAACATGGTGATTACCGGCACGATGGCCAGTTTCGATTGTTTCTGTTCCATAGTATTTCCTTTCGTTTTTCTTTCTTCTTTCTTTTAGTTTTAAGAGAATATAGATTCTGTTCCTTCTGTCTACAACACAATCACCTTGCGGGCTTTGCCGCCGGCGGCACGGACGATGTAGACGCCTGCCGAAGGTACACGGACGGTGAGTGCGGCGGTGGCGGTACCCAGACAGCGACCCTGGACGTCGTAGAGTGCCAAGGGGGTTCCCCCAGCGGCAGCGACATTGATGGTACGACCATGGATATCAAGTGTCAATGTGGGGTCGTCGACTGCGGGAAGGCCCACGTGGGTCGACGGGTCGAGGACGGCGCGGAGCATCCATGAGGCGTAGAAGGGCAGCATATTGTAGATCGGAGCCCATTGTCCCTGGTAGCGAAGCCAGGAGCCGTCGGCGGTACCGGTGAAGTGGGAGTAGCTGATGGGGAAGGGCGATCCCTTGGCATAGATGGTGACCCAGAGGGGTGTGGTGTCGGCAAAGTCGATCGGGAGCGAGGCGGGTATGGGGTAGATGTTCATACCATAGCCTTGCGCCATGAGGCTATCGGTGTAGAAGGGCTCTCCTTCGGGCAGGTTGCCACGGTAGAGTCGCAGGTGGTAGGGGCCCGCAGCCTCGTAGGTCCAGAACTGCACCTCGCGGAGACGCTCCTTGCCAACGAAGTAGTCGGCAGGGATACGGATGCCCCATTCGACGGAATCCTCTTCGGTGAGATTCTTGTAGGCGATGCCGTTGTTGCGGCAGTAGCCGACGCTGTCGCGGTGGATGGGGACGAAGACGGCGGTGTCGCTGAAGTCGTTGGTGGGCGAAGTGATGATGGGGTTGGCCGGGTTGCCGCTGGTCCAATGGTCGAAACGGTAGCCTGGGGCGGCGGTGGCCAGCAGGAGGATGCGGAGACTGTCGGTCGGATAGGTGCCGCTACCGCTGACGGTGCCCCGGGCCGGATTGGCCGATGCAACGTCGACTGTCACAGGGCCTTCGCTGACGGTGATGGGGTAGATGTGGAAGACGGCAGAGTTGAGCTGGCTGAACGACACGTTGGCCTGGGGCGTCAGGCTGTCGAGGGTGAAGTAACCGTCGCCGCTGCCCTCCCATCCCCAGTTGAAATGGTAAAGACCGAGGGTGTCGCGCCCGTCGAGGACGAAAGCATGACCGCCGGAGGAGCCGTAGCCATCGTAGAGGATGGGGCGTCGGGCATCGAGGTCGGCGTCGATAAGGGCGCGCCATTCGGCGTCAGTGAAGCCTTCCTTGTAGGCGGTGAAGAGTGCGGGGTTGTAGCGGAAATATTCCTTGAGAGCCGTCTCGCTCGAGGCACGGTCGATTTTGCCCAAGGGGTTGGTGTGGGCACCACTGCCGCCGGTACCATAGGTCATGTCGACGGCAACACCGACATGGTAGATGAGTTCGGAGACGGCTGCCACCTTGTTGGGCGAGATAATGGAGGTGAAAACGGTGGGCATGTCGTTCCAACGGTAATAGGTGGTGTCGAAACGGACGGCCTGGGTGCCATACTTCTCGTGGACATAGGAGTGGCTACCACGTCCTACTTCGGGGTGTTTCCAGTAGCGCATCACCTGGGCGGCAGCGGTTGCCACACATCCTGACAGGCAGTGCTTGTGGGCATTGGAGTCGTAAGGGCACCATTCGTTGAAGTGATCGCCCTGTCCCCACTTGGACTTGACCAACGGTGCCACTTCGGTTGCCACCGTTTTGATGGAAGCATTCCCCAGGAGAACGTTCCATTCGGCCATGGCACGGGCCGACGGTGCCAGTCCCTGTTCCTTGGCATTGGCAATATCACGACGATAAGCGTCAATCCAGACGGCCAACGGTTCGGGCAGATCATCCGCGGAAAGCGTACCGTCGGGGGAATATCCTAGCAGGGGGCGCACGGCATCATCATCGGCCAAAAAGACGAAACCCTGCCCGTCGGCGCCGACAAAGAGACGGCAGTCGGTGAGGGAAACAGGGGTGACATCGACTACATCGGCACGGTTGAGCACATGTTGCGCTGCGCGAAGCAACTGGACGGGGTCGACGGGCTTGGCATTCACCGTCAGGCCTGCCAGAAGGAGCATAACGGACAGGGACAAACGTTTCATATCACTACTATTTTCTTGACAGTACTTGAGCCTATTCTAAGGAGATAGACGCCAGCCGGAAGCTTTTTGATATCGTCACGGCGAGTAGCCACACAACGTCCCATGACATCGAAGACCTTGACGGGCTGGTCGGGCTGGATGTCCTCGACTTCGTCGATACCCACTTCGTGACAATAGGCGTAAAAAGCAGTGTCACCAGTGACGGTGAATGTCAATGTGTTGCTTGTCGAGCCAAGGCCCTCCCAATGGGTGAAGTAGGGATCGTCGCAACCGACGGTGACGGTGTCGCCAATGGCGTAATCACCAGCACCATACAGGTTGTCAAGCTCGCAATAACCAGCGTTTTCGACAGACACACGGCAAAGGCGTGGAGCAAAGAGGGCGCGGATCATCCAGGTGTTGTGGACACCTGTCTGGTCGATAGGTTGCCAGCCATCGGGCATTTTGTACCAACAGCCATCGCTGACTGCAGTGTAGAAAGATGCCGTGGCGGGATAGCCAATGTCGGTAGTGAAGCGGAAAGTGATCCAGACAGGCTGGTTGTCGGGTACGAAGACGGGGTCTTCGAGCTCAATCGTGGTCCATCCGGAAGCCTCGGTAAGGTCGGGCTGGACGCTGAGAACCCGGGTGGCAGGGCTGATACTTTCGCCACAGTAGATATTCATCGTATAGTAGCCTGGCTCGTAGACGAAGAGCTGAACGGCGGTAAGACTGCGCGTTTGGTTGCGTAAAGTGGCTGGAATACGGATGCCCCACTCGGTGGTATAACCATAGTCATCGCGCCAACGGGTGGCACAATCATCGTCACAGTAGGCAATAGTATCGGTACCTATGGGTTCGAACAGGGCCGTATCACTTAAGTCACCATTGGGGACAAAAGTAAAATCAGGGTTGGAAAGGCCACTAGACCATCCTGCAAAGCGATAGCCCTCGGCGGGGATGACGGAGACATGGACGATGTCTTCATAAGGAACGTATGTGCCGTTGCCAAGGATTGTACCCTTTGTACTGTCAATGGTGACAAGGTTAACTGTAGCCAGAGAGTCATTGTTGTAGGAGGGCATCACACCGAAGAGTGCGGTATTCTGCATGTTGAAAGTATAAGTGGCGTTACCGCCAATACCACCGGCACCTGGAGAGAGAGAATCAATGGTATAATATCCGTCATAGGCTCCACCCCAACCCCAGTTGACGTGGAACATGCCTGTCGAGTCACAACCGTCGAGTACAAAGGCATGGCCCCCCTCGGGGTCGGCACCAGTATAGAGTACTGGACGACTATGGACAATCTCGTTACGTACCATATTGTCCCAAACCGCGTCGATATAAAGTGCCTTGATACGGCCCTCGAGCATCGGGTTATAGCCGAAGTGTTCACGCAGGGCTCGCTCTGAGGAAGGAATGTTCATACCATAGGGAGTATAGGCTATCACGTAGGCACCACTACTACCTACAGTATACCCCATTTCGACACCCACACCAACGTGATACATCAACTGGGCCACAGCATGGATTTCTTCACTGCTACTCATCCAATTCAAGGCGTTGGGCATAAGGCTCCAGTTATAGAGGGTGTCATAGTCGACCGTAAGGGGGCCGAAACTCTCATCCACGTAGGAGTGGCTTCCGTGACCCTTGGCTGGATGGTTCCAATATTTCATCACCTGGGCCTGAGCCGTTGCCACACAGCCTGTCACTGCGTGGGCTGAATCGGTATAAGAATAGGGGCACATGGCGTTGTAACGAGGTGATTGATTCCAGGTCGTTGTCAACAAGGGTTCCACCACCTGAATGCCACCACCCTTAGGGTTCTGCCACATTGCCTTCACTTCGTCGCTGGGAATGGCACCATATTTCACCATGTCAGCTACCTCGTGTCGATAGCCTCCAATCCAGTCGGCGACATGGGGTGGCATCTGTTCGGTTGGGAAGTATCCTGTAAGCGAATAAGCCAAAACCGGACGACAGCAGTCGTCAGCTGACACAACAACAAATCCCGATCCATGGACAGGGGCAAACACATAAAGTTCTTCCCATTCCATCGACGAGATACATTTTGCCGGAGCAAAGAAATGTGCCTCGACGAACGTACGCGCACGTTGCACATCCACTGGGCGAGCCACCGCTGCCACCGTGGACATCATCATTACTATCAATATAAAGATTCTTCTCATATACATATAAAAAAAGACACCGATAACATCCGTATCGGTGTCTATTCGTTTTTATTTAACCTTTCAGGGCTTCCGAGCCACTGACTATTTCTATAATCTCGTTGGTGATGGCAGCTTGTCGTGCTTTGTTATAACTCAACCGCAACTCCTTGAGCAATTCAGTGGCGTTGTCGGTGGCCTTCTGCATGGCGGTCATTCTAGCTCCATGCTCGGCTGCCAGTGAATCAAGTACCACACGGTAGAAGGTGCTCCTCAACGTCAAGGGAATCATCTCATGCATGATTTCTTCCTTTGAAGGTTCAAAGATGTAATCATTGTTCTGTGTTGACTTCCCTACTGAACTGGATTTCTTGGGATCTATCGGTAACCATTGCTCATTGGAAAGCACTTGTGACAAGGAATTCTTAAACTGATTATAGATTAACTCGACTCGATCAATCCGCTTTTCTGCAAAGTCGGACATCAGCGTGTCGGCCAAAGAAGCCACAGCATCAAAGCTTGAATTGTCAAGCAGTTCGTCGTGAACACTCAATTGGAGATCTTTCTGTCGAGCTAATAGTTCCGAAGCCTTGCGTCCGATGCTGACAATGCGAATGGCGACCTTCTCTGTACGGTAGTGGTCAATACGCTGCTGAGCCAACTTTATTACATTGCTATTAAAAGCGCCACAGAGTCCTTTGTTTGAAGTAACGACCACAAGTACCACCGTTTGTATCGGCCTTACAGCATGGTACGGTGTCTGAATTCCATCATCAGTACCAATATCGGCAATAATCTCATTCAACTGAGCCGCATAAGGACGCATCCCTATGATAGCGTTCTGTGCACGGCGAAATTTAGCAGCCGAGACCATCTTCATAGCTGAAGTGATCTGCTGGGTGGAACTCACCGAAGCGATACGCGTGCGGACTTCTTTTAAGTTAGCCATACGTCGCTGTTTATTTATAACGTTCAGCCGTATCGAGGGCTAGCGCCTTCATGGTAGCCAGATCACTATCGACCAGCTTTCCTGCTCGTAGATTGGCCAGTATGTCGGCATGGTCTTGTTTCATCAAGAAGATGAATGCTTTTTCGAAGTCACGGACTTTGTCCACGGGCACCTTCTGTAACAATCCGTTGGTGCCACAGAAAATGATAGCCACCTGATCTTCAACAGGCATGGGACTATACTGCGGTTGCTTTAGTATTTCCACATTTCGAGCACCCTTATCAAGCACTGCCTTGGTAGCGGCATCAAGATCGGAGCCAAACTTAGAGAAGGCCTCCAATTCACGATACTGTGCTTGGTCCATCTTCAACGTACCGGCAATCTTCTTCATTGACTTGATCTGTGCCTTACCACCCACACGACTCACAGAGATACCCACGTTGATGGCCGGACGAACACCACTATTGAAAAGATTGGTTTCAAGGAATATCTGACCGTCGGTAATGGAGATAACGTTGGTGGGGATGTAGGCCGATACGTCACCTGCCTGAGTCTCAATGATTGGCAGAGCCGTCAACGAGCCACCACCCTTGACACGACCCTGCAACGAAGCAGGCAAATCGTTCATCTGAGCGGCTATATTGTCATTTTGAATGATACGTGCAGCACGTTCAAGCAGACGGCTGTGCAGATAGAACACATCACCCGGGTAAGCCTCGCGTCCCGGCGGACGACGGAGCAGCAGGGAGACCTCGCGATATGCCACAGCCTGCTTTGATAGGTCATCATAAATAACCAAAGCGTTGCGGCCCGTGTCGCGGAAATACTCGCCGATGGCAGCTCCTGCAAAAGGAGCATAGAACTGCATAGCTGCAGGATCCGATGCAGTGGCAGCCACCACAATAGTATACTCCATAGCACCTTTCTCCTCCAGGCTCTTCACTAGATTAGCCACTGTGGAACCTTTCTGTCCACAGGCCACATAGATGCAGTAGACCGGATCACCGGCATCATAATTATTTCGCTGATTGATGATAGTATCAATGGCAATAGCCGTCTTACCCGTCTGACGGTCACCAATAATCAACTCACGCTGGCCTCGACCGATAGGAATCATCGAGTCAATGGCTTTGATACCAGTCTGCAGTGGCTGCTCGACCGGTTGACGGAAGATGACACCCGGAGCTTTACGCTCAATGGGCATGTCGTAGAGCGTACCCTGGATGGGACCCTTACCATCGATGGGTTGTCCAATGGTATTGATGACACGACCCAACAAACCTTCGCCCACGGGCAGCGATGCGATACGTTTGGTACGCTTCACGGTATCACCCTCATTAACGGTAGTCATCTCACCCAGCATCACTACACCAACGTTATCCTCTTCCAGGTTCTGAACAATGCCTTGGTCACCACTGTCAAATTCAACCAATTCTCCGCTCTGTGCATTATTGAGGCCATAGACACGTGCAATGCCGTCTCCCACGGTCAAGACCGTTCCAACCTCTTCAAGCTCGACATCCAGGTTGACATCGGCCAGCTGTTTCTTCAAGATTGCCGATACTTCGGCAGGCTTAATATCTGACATATTCGTTACAATTTGCTTTCGTAATCGTTCTTTGCAAACTCTTTACGGAGTTTCATAATCTTGGTACGCAGACGCGCGTCGTACATATTGTGGTCAAACTCCATCTTGAAACCACCCAGCATCCTGGCATCAGTCGAAGTGTGCAGCTCAACCTTTTTCCCTGTGTACTCTTCTATGAGTCGGCGCACCGTCTCACGTGCACTTTCATCAGTCTCCTGATGGGTCACCAGTTCGCCTAGCACAATGCCCTTACTCTTGCGGTAAAGGTCTAGATAGGTAGTGCCTATGCCACGCAGATTGACCGAGCGGTTCTTCTTGACCACAAAACGCAAGAACGCCATCGATTCGTCACTGATACGTTCGCCGAAAAGGGATTCCACCACAGCAACCTTCTTGTCGTAGCGGACCGTGGGATTGGCGAAGAGGGCTACCAGCTGGCGGTTCTCGGCCATTACATCAGCCACCAGGCGCATATCATCGGCCACACGGTCGGTCTGCTCCCTCTCGCTGGCCAGCATGAAAAGCGCCTTGGCATAGCCTGTGTTGATACGGTAAGTGTTCATATCAATTCAGATGTACACGTTCGAGCTCCTTTTGAATGAGAGCGTCTGCCTTGGGTTTGTCCTCTAACTCAGCACGGATCAACTTCTCGGCGATGTCTATGCTGAGGGTTGCTATCTGATTTTTGAGTTCCGTCATCGCTTTAAGCTTCTCGTAGTTGATATTTTCACGGGCACTCTCAACGATGCGGTCGGCTTCGACTGTCGCCTTGGCACGAGCTTCTTCAACTATTTGTTCGCTTGCAGCTCGAGCGTTGCGCAACATCTCGTCACGCTCCATCTTGGCCTGGCGGAGCAACTCCTCGTTATGGGCCACCAGATGCTTCATCTCCTCACGAGCCTTGGCAGCTTCATTCAGTGAATTGGCAATAGCCTCCTCCCGACTCTTGAGAGACTTGAGGATCATCGGCCAACCAAACTTTATGAGGATGAAAGCCAGAATGCCGAACGAGACAAGCATCCACACAAACGTGCCCAGGCCAGGGTTGATCAAGGGATTATTCATATCTTGACTATCAGTTTTCTATTCAAAGGGGACCGGCCAATCGCCGGTCCCGAAAAGTGTTTTGCTGTGTGGTTACTTGAGGACGACCAACAAGCAGCACACGACAGCGAAGAAGGCAACGCCTTCCACAAGGGCAGCGGCGATAATCATCGTCGAACGAATGTCGCCACCGGCTTCAGGCTGACGAGCCATGCCTTCCATAGCGCCCTGACCAATCTTACCGATACCAAGACCGGCACCAATGGTGGCCAGACCAGCACCCACGGCGGCACCCATGTAACCCAAGGCCATGTTGGCTACTGCCTGCAATGCAATCAAAAGAGTTGTCATAATGCTTTTTTTATAAATGTTAAACGTTATATTTCTCTATTTTACACCATGTTGTTACAACATGCGACAGCTTGCCGCAGGTTGGAAAACTGAGTGCAAAGATAAATAATAAATCTGAAATAAATGTTAATTTCCTAAACTTTTTCTAACTAACGTATACAAATCATTGCTACTCATGGGTGCATCCTGTCAATGACGATGCAGAGGAAATGCAGGGAGGAAAGTATGGGTGGGGTAAAGGGGGTGTAAGGATGGTGTAAAGGGGGTGTATGTATAATTATGGGAGAGAGTCGGTTAGGATTATCTTAAAAAAAGACGTCATCCCTACCTGATGGGGGCAGGGATGACGCATTTTGAATTCAGGGCTGACGCCCATGGAAGGCATTACTTCACGACAAGCTTGCGGATGGCCTGAGTGCGTTCGCCCGTGATGCGGACGAAGTAGGCACCCTTGGCATAACCCGTCAGGTCGATCGTGAGAGTCTCGTTAGCATTGGTGCTGAACACCTCGCGGCCGTTCATGTCGACAACGCTGATCGTGGCCTCACCCTCGATGCCGCCG
>JAEEGL013722190.1_pt1 | contig 10978 bp, 8 predicted proteins | sample 9134231 | NCBI WGS metagenome assembly JAEEGL01 (sample SAMN16246548, study PRJNA631951) | gut metagenome | biome: gut microbiome; feature: rumen; material: fiber-attached | host: Bos | place: Iran: Karaj | collected 2018-10 | reverse complement strand
TTGCGGTATTGCCCATACACGCTGGGCGACTCACGGCGAGCCGTCAGACGTAAACTCCCATCCTCATTCTTCGGATAATCTTTCGGTTGTTCATAACGGAATAATCGAAAACTATGCCGAGCTTAAACAAAAGCTTGAGGCAAAGGGGTATAAATTCCTTTCACAGACTGATACGGAGGTTCTTGCCCTTCTTCTTGATTATTATTATGACGGTGATTCGTTCGAGGCAATTAACAAGACTATAAGAGCCGTTAAGGGCTCCTACGCTATGGGTATTATCTTTAAGGATGAACCCGAAACCATTTATGCCGTCAGAAAAGACAGCCCGCTTATTATCGGACTCGGTGACGACGAAAACCTTATCGCGTCGGATATTCCCGCGATTTTAAGCTACACAAAGGATTATATTCTTCTTGACGAAAACATTATCGCCAAGGTTGAAAAGAACAGCGTTAAGCTCTACAACTCGGATAAAGAGGAAATTCCCTACGAGGTAAAAACAGCTCAGTGGGATATCGAGGCGGCTCAGAAGGGCGGTTATCCGCACTTTATGCTTAAAGAGATTTTTGAACAGCCCGCGGCTTTCGCCGCAACGGTAATGCCGCGCCTTGACAAAAATCTTCCGTCTTTTGTTTCCTCGGATATTCCCGATGAACTGTTTAAGAATATAAACAGGGTTTATTTTGTCGCGTGCGGTACTGCCATGCATGCAGGTTTAATCGGTAAGCATTCGTTTGAAAAGCTTGCGAAAATCCGCTCGGAAGTTGCCATTGCTTCGGAATTCCGCTATGACGAACCGATGCTCGATAAAAACGACCTCGTAATTATAGTTTCCCAGTCGGGTGAAACTGCGGATTCTCTCGCGGCTCTTCGTCTTGCAAAGGAAAAGGGAGTTAAAACTCTCGGCGTTGTCAATGTAATCGGTTCCTCCATTGCTCGTGAGGCGGATTATGTTATTCATACGGGCGCAGGTCCTGAAATCGCGGTTGCGTCAACAAAAGCTTATACTGTTCAGCTTGCGATTATGTATCTTCTTGCATTAAGAGCGGCTTATGTTAACGGCGCTCTTTCCGAAAACGAGGTTAAGGATTACTGCAAGGAGCTTAAGGCGCTTCCCGATAAAATGAAAAAGATTCTTGACAGATCAGAGGAGATTAAGAAAATCGCGTATTCACTTCAGAATGCTGAGAATATGTTCTTCATAGGCAGGGGAGTTGACTACGCTGTTTCCTGCGAAGGCAGTCTTAAGTTGAAGGAAATATCCTATATCCATTCCGAAAGCTATGCGGCGGGTGAATTAAAGCACGGTACGATTTCTCTTATTGAAGAGAATACGCCCGTTGTAGCAATCGCTACTCAGGAGCATCTTTTCCTTAAAACCGTAAGTAATATCAAGGAAACCGTTACAAGAGGCGCAAAAGCGCTTGTCATTTATAATGCCGGATTTGCTTTGCCGGATGAACTTGCGGCAAAAACGTTCTGCCTGCCTGTTACCGAGAAATGCTTAACGCCTTCTCTTTCGGTTCTTCCTCTTCAGCTTCTGGCGTATTACACTGCGGTTCTTCGCGGATGCGATGTTGACAAGCCGAGAAATCTTGCAAAAAGCGTAACGGTTGAATAAAAATGAAAAAAGTATTTAAACCGAAAATCAGTAAGCTGTTTGCATTCGCCGTAACATTTTTTACAATTGTTACGGTGCTGATGTATCATGCCTATTCGGTTAAAAGAATACCTTTGTTCCTTCTTATGGGTGTTGTGTTCACCGTTGTTATTATCACCTACCTTCTTCCGAATATATTTTTTACAAAATACACTTTTGAAGAACAGTATCTTGTAATTCGCGAGTGGCCCTTCCGTTACACAAAAGTTTTCTATGAGGATGTTGTCGGCTTTGACGATAACGATAAAGACGATACGGTGAAAAAGGCGGCGATGTCTTTCAGCTCGGTAACCATAGGTTACTATGACGATGAAGACGTTAAAAAATACATTGAGGTTTCACCGAAGGATATGGAGATGTTCCTGCTTGTCTTAAGCAGTCGCGTAAAAAACTTCTCCGACGCCGAGAAACTGCGTGTTGAACGTATAGCAAGAGCAAAGGACGAAAAGCATAAAAGACGTAAGGAATACCTTGAAAAGCTTGAAAGCGAGGAAAAGCTTAAAGAACAACAGGTCAGGGTGATTAAGGTCAGCGGACTTGTTAAGGGAAAGGGGTTCAAAACGGTCAATGACGAATAAAAACGTTTTTGACAGTATATATGAGGTTGTAAAGCAGATACCCTGCGGAAAGGTCGCCACCTACGGTCAGGTTGCGCTGCTTGCAGGTAATCCGCGATGGTCGCGCGTAGTAGGTTATGCTTTACACGTTAATCCCGATCCGTCAACAATAAAATGCCACAGGGTTGTCAACCGTTTCGGCGAAACGTCAAAAGCGTTTGCTTTCGGCGGTGAGGATATTCAGAAACAACTGCTTGAGGCGGAGGGAATAACCTTTTTACCCGACGGCAGAGTGGATTTGAAAAAGCATATCTGGATTCCTTAACAATTATGTATTAAAAAGTCGCAGAAATGCGGCTTTTTTTATTAAAAATTGTTATTTTTTACTTAAAAAGTATTTGATTTTTTATAAAATTATAGTATAATAAACTAAATATAAAGTAAAATAGGGTATTATATTTTTTGAAAGGATGTGGGAAGCTTTGGCGTCGAAATATACGGTTACGCTTAAAAGTTTAATGACGGCTTGTTCGCTTGACGAATTGTATTTGCCGCATCCCGCTGAGGAGATACTTATTTCGTCAAAAGATGTCAGCCGCCCGGGACTTTTACTTGCGGGCAGGGATGATTATTTTGACAGAGAACGTGTTCAGTTTCTCGGAATTGCCGAAATTGAATATATGCGTACTCTCGGCGATAAAGGTTTTTATGAAAGCGCTGACAGACTCTTTTCTTCAAAACCTCCCGTTGTTATATGCACAAGGGCTCTTGTGCCGCCTCCCGCGTTATTTGAGCTTGCAAGAAAGTATGAGGTGCCGTTTGTATTAAGTCACGATTCAACATCGGCGTGTATGTCATATGTAATCGGTTATCTCGGAACCGAGCTTGCCGAAAGGATTACACGTCACGGCGTTATGGTTGAGGTTTACGGCGAAGGCGTTCTCATTGTCGGTGAAAGCGGAGTCGGTAAGAGCGAAACTGCAGTCGAGCTTATTAAGAGGGGACACCGGCTGATAGCAGATGACGCTGTCGAAATCCGTAAGGTTTCAAATAAAACTCTTGTAGGGTCCGCTCCCGCGAATATACGCCATTTCATAGAACTTCGCGGTGTCGGTGTTTTAAATGCGAGGGAGATATTCGGCGTCGGCGCGGTAAAGCTTACACAGCGAATAAATATGGTTATCCAGCTTGAACACTGGGATCCCGATAAGGTCTATGACCGGATGGGACTTGACAGCCAGTATATTAATATAATGGATGTTAAGGTTCCGATTACGATTGTTCCCGTTCAGCCGGGAAGAAACCTCGCTATTATCATTGAAACGGCGGCAATGAACAACCGTCAGAAGCAGCTCGGATTTAACGCTGCTTCACAGTTGCTTGAACAGCTCGGTATGGAACAGGATACACCTATTAATACCGAAATAAATATGTGGACAGATTATTAATATTTTTTTGGAGGGAATTATGTTTAGAATAGGCGTAAATATCGCAAGCGATAAAATAAAAGCTGCGGTTTTGGATGAATATTTCAGAATTATCGGCAGAGGCGTGAGCGAAAAAAAGAAAAAGCGTACTGCCGAAGAGCTTGAAGCGGATGTTACGGCTGTTGTCAATCAGGCGATGGAGGACGCGAAAATTGATAAGGACTATGTTCTGTCAATAGGAATTGCGTGCCCCGGTACTGTTGACAAGGAGTCCGGAGTTGTCGAACATGCAAGCAATTTTTCATTCGAGCTTCTTCCTTTAAGAGATTTGCTCTGGCAGCATTTTGATAAACCGATTTATCTTGAAAATGACGCTAACTGCCTTGCGCTCGGCGAGTTCAAAGCGGGCGTCGGTTCAAGAGGCGACAGTCTTATGGCTGTAACCATAAACAAGGGTATCGGCGGAGGAATAATCCTTGACGGTAAAATAATGGGCGGCTGTAACGGCACTGCAGGTGAAATCGGTCACATGGTTATCAATGTTGACGGTGAACAGTGCACATGCGGAAGACGCGGATGCTTTGAAACCTATGCGTCGGTCAGAGCGCTTGTTGCAGCCGTCAGGACCGAACTTGAAAACTCAAAGGATTCCGCTCTCTGGTCTTTGATTGATAACGATATTGAAAATCTCAATGAAAAGGTTGTCTATGAGGCAGTTTCAAACGGGGACCCGCTCGCTAAAAAGGTATTTGACAAATATGTTTATTATCTTTCGGTAGGCATTACAAATATAGTTAATATTTTCCAACCGTCAACACTTGTTATCGGCGGTGATATCTGTACGCTCGGAAACACTCTTCTTGAACCTATCAGCAAGATGGTTGAGGAACAGCGTTTCAGCGTTCATTCCTTCTGGCAGACGGATATTTGTCTTTCCGAGTCCGGCTCGGATATGACTCTTACAGGCGCGGCGCTTCTTGATGAATAAAAGAATGGGTTTGTACGGTAATGTTATAAAAACCGCCTCCGAAAACGGTTGTGCGGTTAAAGAAGAAGCAATGCTTTCCGATTATACCACCTTCAGAACAGGGGGAAGAATTGCCGCTGTGATATCCCCAAAGGATGAAAATGCCGCTATTAAGGTCCTTGAAAGCTGCAGGGAAAACGAAGTAAGATGTCTGATTCTCGGCAACGGAAGTAATCTTCTTGTGTCGGATAACGGCTTTGACGGAATTGCAGTTCGTCTTACGGGCAGTATGAATAATATTGAATATCTCGGTGACGGAAGGATTCTGTGTCAGGCAGGCGCAACTCTTGCGTCTTTATGTAAATTCGCTCTCGAGCATTCCCTTTCGGGACTTGAATTTGCCTATGGCATTCCCGGCTCTGTCGGCGGTGCAGTGTTTATGAACGCAGGCGCTTACGGCGGTGAAATGAAGGACGTGCTTAAAAAAGCGTATCATATAAAAATGTCCGATTTGTCCAAAGGTGAGTTTTCGGGTGACGAGCTTGACCTTTCATACCGTCACAGCGTATATTCAGACGGCGGATATCTTATCTATGCAGCGGAATTAAAGCTTGAAAAAGGCAATAAAGACGAAATCAGAGCGAAAATGGATGATTTCCTTAAAAGGCGCAATGACAAACAGCCGCTTGATTTTCCGTCTGCAGGCAGCACGTTCAAACGCCCCGAGGGGTATTTCGCAGGAGCGCTTATTGAACAGTGTAATCTCAAGGGATATACAATCGGTAAAGCGCAGGTGAGTGAAAAACACGCCGGCTTTATTATAAATATCGGCGGCGCAACAACCAATGATATTCTTGAACTGATTAAATATGTTCAGAAAACCGTTAAAGAAAAAACAGGCGTTTCGCTTGAAACTGAGGTAAAATATATAGAGGGTTAAATTATGGAGCTTTTAATCGTAACCGGTATGTCCGGCGCGGGCAAGTCGCTTGCCGCCGATGTTCTTGAGGACATCGGTTTTTTCTGCGTGGATAATATGCCGCCGAAACTGCTTCCCACATTTACGCAAATCCTTATGCAGTCAAGGGAGGAGAGAAGTCGCATAGCAATCGTCGTCGACGCACGGCTCGGCGTTTCATTTAACGATTTGTTCGATGTTCTTGACGAGCTCAAGGCGATGAACTGTGACTTTAAAATTCTTTTTGTTGACGCCGATAACGATGTCCTTCTTCACCGTTATCAGGAAACAAGACGAAAGCATCCCCTTAGCGATAAATTCGGTTACGAAACAAGCGAGGCAATAGCAAAGGAACGCGAAATACTTCTTCCGGCGAGAACTATGGCTGACTATGTCGTCGATACATCGCTGATGAATACTGCAACTCTTAAAAACAGGATTGCGGGTATGTTCCTGACTGACGCGGCAAAGAGTCTTAAAATAAGCTGCTGCTCATTCGGATTCAAATACGGCATCCCTAAGGAAAGCGACCTCGTGTTTGACGTTCGCTGCCTTCCGAATCCGTTTTATATTCCCGAGCTTAAAGAGCATACGGGACTTGAAGAGCCCGTCAGGGACTATGTTATGAAATTCGATCAGTCAAAGGGACTTGTGCCTAAGCTTTTTGATTTGGTTGATTACCTTATTCCGCTTTACCGCGAGGAAGGTAAAAGTCAGTTGACTATCGCGGTCGGCTGCACGGGCGGCAAGCACCGTTCTGTTGTTTTTGCGGAACTGCTTTATGACCACCTTAATTCAAAGGGCGATACATGTAACGTTTTCCATAGGGATATAAACAGATAAAATGTCATTTTCAACGGATGTAAAAAATGAATTATTAGGCGTTGAGAATAATTCGCAGTGTTGCGATAAGGCGCAGATATACGGGCTTTTGCTTTTCGGCAAGAGCTTTTCTGCTAATGAGATTTCCATTTCGCTTGAGAATAAGTCCGTAGCGTCATATTATAAAAAAGTGCTTGACAGATACGCGGGCGGCTCTTTTGCGATAAAAAGCTCGTCTGCTGAAAGAATTAAAATAAGAACAAGCAATAAAGCGGCGGCTAAGGAAATGTATGAGTCTTTCGGTTATTCGGAAAAGGACAGGTCTCTTCGCATTAACTGGGCAAACTTCAATTGTGAAAGCTGTTACGTTGCTTTCCTGCGCGGAAGTTTTCTTTCGTGCGGTACAATAACCTCGCCCGATAAAGGATACCATCTTGAATTTTCTATCCCGTTTCTTAATTTGTGCCGTGACTTTAAAAAGGTTTTCAACGAGCTTGGTTTTGAGCCGAAGCAGGTTACAAGGAACGGTTATTATATTCTGTATTTTAAGGACAGCGAAAATATAGAGGATTTGCTGACGTTGATGGGCGCCGTGAATTCTTCGCTTGAATTAATGAGCGTCAAGGTTTATAAGGATGTCAGGAATAATACTAACCGCAGAACAAACTTTGAAACTGCAAATCTTGACAGAATCATAAATGCCGAAAACGATCAGAAGGACGCGATTAAAAAAATCCAGTCAAAGGTCGGGTTAAACGCTTTGCCGACTGAATTGCGACAGGTTGCTCTTTTAAGAATTGAAAACGACGGTTTGTCCTTAAGGGAGTTAGGGGAGATGTGCGACCCGCCGCTATCACGTTCAGGCGTAAACCACAGACTTAAAAAAATAGTCGAATTTGCAAACGATATTAAATAAGGTTGCCGAAAAAAGGCAACCTTATTTATTTTGTGTCCTGTAAATCGTACTGAATACACAATTTATGCCTGAAAAATATTAAAAAAACTTGACTAAAACGCTATATATAGTGTATTATATAGGTTAGTTTAAAAATATTTTTAAGGACGGAAAGTCACATGGCAAAAAAACCAGCCTATAATAATGAAAGTATTACCCAGTTAAAGGGCGCCGACCGAGTAAGAAAACGTCCTGCCGTTATTTTCGGCTCGGACGGTATTGAGGGATGCGAGCATTCTATTTTTGAAATCCTTTCAAACTCTATAGACGAGGCTCGTTCGGGCTACGGCGATAAGATAGTTGTTACCCGTTTTCTCGATAAGTCCGTCGAAGTTCAGGACTTCGGACGCGGCATACCCGTTGACTGGAATAATAATGAAAAGGAATACAACTGGAAACTGCTCTTCTGCGAACTTTACGCAGGCGGTAAATACGGCGAGGAGGACAACTACGAGTTTTCGCTGGGACTTAACGGACTCGGACTTGCCGCCACGCAGTACGCTTCCGAATATATGGACGCGGAAATCCATACCGGCGGGTATAAATACAACCTTCACTTTGAACACGGCGAGCCCGTCGGCGATATGCAAAAGGAAGAATACCCGAAACGCGATACGGGCAGCCGTATCAAGTGGAAACCCGATTTGAAGGTGTTTACCGATATTAACGTCAGTCTTGAATACTATCAGGATGTTCTCAAAAGGCAGGCGGTTGTCAATGCCGGAGTCAAGTTTATTCTTAAAAACCAGGTAACCGCGTCTTCTTTTGAAACATTCGAGTATTGCTACGATAACGGAATTGTTCAGTATGTGAACGAGCTTGTCGGCGATACCGCATTTTCAGCGGTTCAGTTCTGGCAGACAGAGAAGACGGGCAGGGACAGAGCCGATACGCCCGACTACAATGTGAAAATAAATGCTGCCGTCTGTTTTTCAAATAAAGTACAGCTTAAGGAATACTACCACAACTCAAGTTATCTTGAGCACGGCGGCGCTCCCGAAAAAGCGGTGCGTTCCGCGTTCGTTTCACAGATAGATGCGTATCTGAAAGCGAACAACCGTTACCTTAAAACAGACCCGAAGATCAATATTCAGGATATTGAAGACTGTCTTGTAGTTGTTATTTCGTCTTTTTCAACCCGCACGTCATACGAAAACCAGACAAAAAAGGCGATTACCAATAAATTCATTCAGGAGGCAATGACCGAGTTTTTACGTCATTCGCTTGAGGTTTATTTTATTGAAAATCCGCTTGAAGCCGAAAAAATCGGTAATCAGGTTCTTGTCAATATGCGTTCGCGCGTTAAGGCGGAAAGCACAAGGCAGAGCATAAAGAAAACGCTCTCGTCATCAAACGATATGACAAACCGCGTTGAAAAGTTTGTTGACTGCAGAAGTAAGGATATAAACGAACGCGAGATATTCATAGTTGAGGGTGATTCGGCTCTCGGCGCTTGTAAACAGGCGCGTGACAGCGCGTTTCAGGCGGTTATTCCCGTAAGTGGTAAAATTCTTAACTGCTTAAAGAGCGAGTACGATAAGATTTTTAAGAATGAAATCATTACGGATTTAATTAAGGTTCTCGGTTGCGGAGTTGAGGTTAATTCCAAGTCGAGCAAAAATCTTTCGTCGTTTAATATTGATAATCTTCGCTGGAGTAAGGTTATTATCTGTACCGATGCCGACGTTGACGGTTTCCAGATAAGGACGCTTATTCTCACTATGATTTACCGCCTTATGCCTACTCTGATTAATGAGGGTAAGGTGTATATAGCCGAATCTCCGCTTTACGAAATTACCGCGGGAGATAAGACCTGGTTTGCATACAACGAAATGGAAAAGCAGCAGGCGCTCGAAGAAATAGGAGATAAAAAGCATACAATCCAACGTTCAAAGGGACTCGGTGAAAACGACCCCGATATGATGTGGCTTACCACAATGAATCCGAAAACGCGACGTCTCATAAGAGTTGAGTCGAGAGAGAATCCTGATTATGTTGCTGACACATTTGACCTGCTTTTAGGCGATAATCTTATCGGCAGAAAAGAACATATTGCCGATAACGGTTATCTGTATGTTGATTTAGCAGACATTTCATAAACTGAGGTAAAAACGATGCCGAAAAAATCCAAGAAAAATGAAGAAATAAAACAGGAAGAAGCTCCCGTTAATGCTGTGATACTCGGGGCGGGCGAGGTTATTGACCAACCTATTACCGAAACGCTCGAAACCAATTATATGCCCTATGCTATGAGCGTTATTATGTCCCGCGCAATTCCTGAAATTGACGGCTTTAAACCGTCTCACAGAAAACTCCTTTATACTATGTATAAAATGGGGCTTCTTAACGGCGCCCGCACGAAGTCGGCGAATATTGTCGGCGAAACAATGAAACTCAATCCGCACGGCGACGCCGCAATTTACGAAACAATGGTACGTCTTGCAAGGGGCAACGAAACGCTTTTGCATCCTTATGTTGACAGTAAGGGTAACTTCGGTAAGGCGTATTCAAAAAATATGGCTTTCGCCGCGTCAAGGTACACTGAGGCAAAGCTTGACGCAATATCAAATGAGCTTTTCCGTGATATTGATAAGGATACGGTTGATTTTGTCGACAGCTATGACGCAAGAATGAAAGAGCCGACGCTTTTGCCGGTTACTTTTCCGTCTGTGCTTGTAAACGCCAATACCGGTATTGCAGTCGGTATGGCTTCAAATATCTGTTCGTTCAATCTTGCCGAGGTATGCGAAACCACAATCGAGCTTATTAAAAATGACGACCATATTGTTGCCGATACTCTTAAAGCGCCCGACTTTATCGGAGGCGGTCTTCTTATATACAACCGCGAAGAAATTGAGGAAATTTACCGTACGGGCAGGGGAGGATTCAAAGTCAGGGCAAGATATGCCTATGATAAATCCAACAACTGCATTGATATTACCGAAATTCCGCCTACAGCCACAACCGAGATTATTATTGATAAGGTAATTGAAAAGGTTAAGGCGGGCTCAATTAAGGAAATCAGCGATATTCGTGACGAAACCGATAAAAAGGGACTTAAAATCACAATCGATCTCAAACGCGGAACGGACCCTGACAAACTGATGGCAAAGCTTTATAAAATGACTGCGCTTGAAGATACGTTTTCGTGCAACTTCAATGTTCTTGTCGCGTCTGTGCCCCGTGTTATGGGAGTTAAAGAGCTTTTACAGGAATGGATTGCCTTCCGCACCGAATGCGTTAACCGCAGGGTTTATTTTGAATTAAACAAGGCAAAGGATAAACTTCATCTTCTTGAAGGTCTTCAGAAAATCCTGCTTGATATTGATAAAGCGATAAAAATAATCCGTCAGACCGATGAGGAAAGCGAAGTCGTACCGAACTTGATGATTGGTTTCGGCATTGACAAAATCCAAGCGGAATATGTGGCGGAAATTAAGCTCCGCCATCTTAACAGGGAGTATATTCTCAAGCGTACAAAGGATATCGAACAACTTCGCGCCGATATTGAGGATATGGAAAATATCCTTTCCTCAAAATCAAGAGTGAAGAAGATTATTATTTCCGAGCTTCAGGATGTCGTAAAAAAATACGGCCAGCCCCGTCGCACGGAGATGAGCTATGCAACCGAT
>JAEEGL011513933.1_pt1 | contig 10978 bp, 3 predicted proteins | sample 9134231 | NCBI WGS metagenome assembly JAEEGL01 (sample SAMN16246548, study PRJNA631951) | gut metagenome | biome: gut microbiome; feature: rumen; material: fiber-attached | host: Bos | place: Iran: Karaj | collected 2018-10 | reverse complement strand
GAAAAAATATTAGAAGAAAAATTTGTTGATTCAAATCAAAAAAATGAAGACAAAAACATTTCTGCTTTGCTTATTAGAATTATTAAGAGTCATATAGATAAAAACAATAATAATAATATTTCTTCAATAGTAAAAAAATCTTTAATATCAAATTTTGGAAATGAATTTTTAGATTATTTAAATAATACAATTAATTCTAGGATTTATAAGAATGCATTATTAAAAATTATTGATAATTATTTTAATAAAGAAAGAAATATTTTAAGAAATTATATTAATAAATGGAAAGAACAATGTAATAAAATTGAAAAAAAGAATTTGATTACTAAATTAATAATTTCTCTTTCTAATAGAAATGATATGAAATATAGAAGATTGAAATTAAATAATTTTGTAAATAAATGGTTATTAAATATTCATAAAGAAAAAATATTAGAAGAAAAATTTGTTGATTCAAATCAAAAAAATGAAGACAAAAACATTTCTGCTTTGCTTATTAGAATTATTAAGAGTCATATAGATAAAAACAATAATAATAATATTTTAAAGACTATGATCAAAAGATGGTTAAATAAAATAAATTATGAAAAAGAAAACAATAAGCAAAATATATTAAAAGGAATAAATGTATTAAAAAAATATAATTCAACTTTAAATTCAAATGAATTTATTAACAAATTAAAAGAAAGAATAATTGAATTATTAAAGAATGAAAAATTAGAAAAATTAAATAAATTAATTAGAAAAAACAAAAACAATGAAAAAATTTTGTTACTTATTAATTTATATAAATGGAAAAGTAATCTCAAAGAAGAAAAAAAAGAATTAAAAACAATTTCAATTAAACAAAGATTTTTAAAAAACATAATAACAAAAAAAGATAAAAATAAAATAATAAGAGCATTATTCAAATGGAAAAGTAATATTAAGCCAAAAATAAATAACATTTCAAAAAAAATTGGATTAAATATCATAAATAAAACATTATTAAAAGAACCTTTCAATAAAATAAAACAAACAAAAAATAAAAAACCTTTTATAATTCCAAAAAATATGACTTTAAGAGAAGCTTTATTAAAAGGAGATTTAATTTCTGTTAAATCACTTGCATTAAAAAATATTCCTTTATTACATTATTTTTTAAAATGGAAAAATATTATTAAAAAAGAAAATGAACTTAAAGAAAAAATTGATATGTTTAATAAAATAATTTTAAATGCAATAAATAAGATTAATAAAAAGAAAATAAGAAAATTATTTAATAGATGGAAAGATACAGTTATTAAAAATGCTATAAATCAATTAGAAAGAACTATTTATATGAAATTAATGAAAAATATATGTAATAAGGTTATAAGAAATAATATAATAAATAAATTTTATCAATGGAAAAATAAAACAGATAAAATATCAAATAAAATAAAAGACACAATAAAAGGTTTAGAAAATTTAAGAAGAATTATAACAAATCCAATTTTTGAAAAAGTTAAAATTAAAGAAGAAAAACTAATAGTAAAATCAAAATTAAAAAGTTTAATAATTAATAAATATTTGTCAAATAAAAGAAATAATTTAAATAAATATCTTAATAAATGGAGAAGAATCTTAAATGATGAAAAAGAAAATAAATTAATGAATAAAATAAAATCAAAATTATTAAGTTTCATAATCAAACAACAAAATTTAAAAAATCAAGATTACCTTAAAAATAAATTAAAAGATAATTTATTAAAATGGAGAATAAATACTCAAAAAAAATATAATACCTTAGAAAAAATTTCAAAAATTAGAAAAGGAATAGAAATATTATTAAATGCATTAAGAAAACCAAATAATAATAATATTTATAAAGGAATTAAGAAAAGAAAAAAATTACTAACTATAAAGAAAATAATAATCAAAATTATAGAAAAAGAAATTCCAAAAATAAAAAAAAATATTATAAAAAAATATTTGAATGAATGGAAAAATAAAATTCCAAATAAAGAAGAAGAAATAAAAAAGTTTAAAAACTTCATTAATTCATTATTACAAAATTCAAAATTAAAATCAAAACAAACTCAACCTTATAAAAACATAATAATAATATTAAAAGAGATATTAAAAAATAAGAATGAAAAAGCAAAAAGATTAATAAATTTCTTTAAACAAATAAAAAATAAAAAAGCTAAACAAAAATTACAAAAAAGAAATGATAAACTTAAAAGTATCATAATTCAAAATAACAATAAAAAGAATTTATTAAAATATTATTTTATGAAATTAAGAAGAATATTAAGAAAAGAAAAAGCCATTGATGATGCATTAATAATAAGAAAATTTTGTAAAGTTATGATAAAGAATATAAATAAAAAAAGAAATAATATTAATAATCTAATAAATATAATTAAAAAAAGATTTATTCTGAAAGTTTTTACCAAATTAGTAACTCTTGGGAAAAATAAAAATATTTCAAACTCATTAATAAAACTTTTCAATAATCGTGAAAAAGGAAATAAAAAAATATTAAAAGATACTTTATTAAAATGGAAAAATATTATTCCTTTATTAAGGAGAAATAATTATGTGATTAAAATTCAAAGTGTTTTTAGAGGAATGAAAACTAGGAAAAATCAAAGAAGATTAAAAAAGAAATTACTTAAATTAAAGCTATTTTATAATAGAAAAAATAACAATAGACCAAATTTATTAAGATATTATATAATGAAATGGAATCAAAAAATTCACAAAGATAAATGTATTTTTAATATTCAAAAAATTCAAAAATTTATGAAAAATATTTCCAAAAAGAATAATATTAAAAAGTCAAAAAATCAATTAAATGAATTATTAAAGAAATTTTATATAAAAAAAGTTAGAGATATTCTAATAAAATTACACCCTGTGAATAAAAAGAAATATAATCCACTAATTTTTATACTAGATAAAATAAGTAAAAAAAGAAAGAAAAATGCTATTGCTCAAATAAAAAAATATATTCAAATAAAAAAATTAAGGAATATTTATCCAAAAATTATAATAGGACTTAAAAAATATTTTCTCCCTTTATATTTAAAAAAATGGAAAATTATATCAATAGATGAAAGAAATAAGAAAATAAAAAAAATTAATATTTATCTTAAAAATAAATTAGGAAATAAAAAAGCAAAAATAAAGCAAAAAATTGATTATGTTTTGAAAGTTTTGATTAATAAGAAAAATTATAATAATTATGCAATATTAAAAAAATATTTATATAAATGGATAAAAAATGCTAAAACAATTTCTTCAAAATTAAATGCTCAAATTATTCAAAAATTCTGTAAACAAAAACAAAATATGAAATTAAAGAAAAAATTAAATTCTCAATTAAGAATAAGAATTTTATTAAGAAATTATATAATTAGTCAAACAAGTAAAATTATAAATGAAAGTAATGATTATATAAGAAAAATTAAAGAAAGGTTAAATAAAATTAAAGGTGTTGACAAAAGATATTCAACTAATAATATTTTGAAATATTCTAATGATTTAATTAGAAATAAATTACTTTTAAATATTGTAAATCAATTAAGCATTAATGATAAAAATAATTTATTAAAAAAGATTATCCAGAAATGGAAAAGAGTATCACAACAATTAAATTTAAAAGCAAATAAAATTCAAAACTTTATTAAAAAAATAAAATTAAAGAATAAGAAAAAAAACAAAGAAAAAATAAAACAAATTTTACTAAGAATAGTTTTAAAAAATGACAATAAAAATAATAAATTAATATATTATTTAAGAAATTGGATGTTAATTACTAAAAAATTAGGTTGTAAGAATAATTCAGAAAAAATAAGAAACTTCCTTCTTAAAAAAAAAAAGAAATTCAAAAAAAATACCAAAAACTTCTTTATTAAATTAACAAAAACTCTTTTATTCAAAAAATTAAAAGATATAATAAAGATAATTAAAATAAAAAAATCAATAACTAAATTCATATACAAAAAGATAATTAAAAATATAAACAAATATGGTAAAAAGAATAAAATTATTTTAATACTGAAAAAAATTATTTCATTAACAAACTCAATTTTAAAAACAAATCTATTAAAAAAATATCTTAATTTATGGCTGGTTAAAACAAAAGGAATAAAAAATAAAGAAAATAAATATTCATCTATTATTCAGAAATTTATAAAAAAAATAAGGGATAAATCAAAAAAATTACAGTCATCAAGGAAAATATTATTACTTAAAAAAATATTAATGAATTTCAAAAGAAAAAACCCTTTAAGAGTACATTTCAATAAATATAGAGCAAAAGTTAAAAAAATTGAATTACAAGAAAATGCAGATATTATTAAAAAATTTTGTAAATTAATCAAAAATAGAAAGGATAAAGAAAAAGTAAATCAATTAAGAAATAATATTATTAAAGCATTTGATATTTTATCTAAATTAAATCCAAATAAAAAATATGTTTTTGATAAAATTAAAATGATCAAAAGAAATAAAATTTTGAATCAATTATTTGATTATCTTAATAAAAAGAGAAATGAGAATTTAAAAAATGTTTTTGATTTAATTAAAAAATACAAAAATAAAAACAAAATAATGAAAATAATTAGAAAAAGAAAAGATATGATTAATAAAAAATTACTCAAAGCTTTAAAAAAATGGTTTGAACATATCAAAATAATAAAAGAAAAAATAGAAAAAGATAAAAATAAAAATGATAAAATTAATACTTTATTAAATATATTCATAAATAAAAAAATAAATGATAATAATAATAAAAAAAGTACAATTCTATTAAAATGGTTAAAGAATATAAAAAGAGAAAATGCAAATGATAAAACCAAAAAAATTCAAAAATACTTAATTAAAAAGAATAATACAAAAAAAATTAGAAAATCATGGAAAAAGATATCAATATTATTATCATTAAAAAACAAGAAAATATCCTTTAAAAACATAATAAAAAAATTAAATTCATATATTAAATTCAAAAAAATGATAAATATTCTTAATAAAAAGTTCAAATCATATATATTTAAAAGATTATTAAACAGTCTTAAATCTAAAAAATTATTATCTCTAATGAAAAAAATAATAACAAATTCAAATTCCAAAAATAATAATCTTTTACTTAAAAAATATATGAATAAATGGAATGATATTATTAAAAGATTAAAATCAAAAAATGAAATTATTGAAAAGATGATAAAAACAATTGATAAAAGGAAAAAAATAATATCACTTAATATAATAATAAATGCAATATTAATAAAAAAATTATTACATGATATAATAAGAATAAGAGCTTTGGATTTCTTTAAAAAATTAAAATATAATTTTGAGTTGAAGAAGCGACTTCGTGCTCTTGGAGATTCATTAATTAAAACAAAAGATAATTTCAAATTTCAAAATAAGAAAAAATTCATTACTAATTTATATAAAGTTTTCTATATGAAAACTATTCAAAAAATGTTTAATAAAATAAAGGAAAAAAGTAATAAAAAGAAAATTTCATATATGAAATTATTCTTTTATTTACTTAAGAGAATTAAAAGTAAAAAATATGAATCAAAATATTCGAGTAAACATCAAGGCACAAATGATAATAAAAAAATTAATTTGAAACTCCAATTTAGAGCACATATCTCTTCTCCTCAAAGTTTAATTTTAAAAAAGAGAAATATTTTCAATTATATTATCCCTTTATTTATTGATTATCTTATGAAAAAGATATTAGAAAGAAAAAAATTTACTTTTAATCAAATTAAGGTAAAATATAAAAATAACAAATTCATTCAATTAATAAAGAATTATATTATGAAAACATTAAGACAAAATAAAAAAGATTTTATTAATAGATTATTATTAATATTCAATCAATTCAATATTAAAAATTCAATGTATAAAAAATTCAAAATTCTTTTCAAAAAGTATTTCATTTATTTAATAAAACAACAAATAAAATCTCAATTTAAAGTGTATAAAATCATATATTTATTAAAAATAACATTTATGCATAAAGGAATATCAAAAAAGAGATTTATAAGAGAATTACTAAGAAAATGGCGTTTTATATCATTTGTAAAAAAAGTAACAAAAAAGAAATTAGAACTAATGTATAAAAATTTACATACAAGTTATCTTCAAATGGCAAATGAAATTTTTGGAGAAGAAAATTATAATTCAAATAATGTAAGTGTTATAAAAGAATTTGAAAGATTTGGAAATGAAATAGGATTATTTGAAAACGAAAATTATATAACTAGTCAAGAAAGTTCTTTTTGTAGAAAAATTAAGAAAAAATATATTTTTGATACTCTTGATACTGATAATATTAAATTAATGGAAGATTATTATAAAGATAAAAGTAATATTCATATAGAAAAAGAAGTGATTATTAAATTAGAAGAAAGGAAAAGTAATCAAGTTATTAAAGAAGAAAATGAAGATAAAGAAGATGAAAAAGATATTAATATTAATGAAAAGAAAATAAAAACATTCAATAGAAGAAAAACCAAAGATGATGATAGTGAAAAAAATAAAAGAACATATAAAATAAAAAGACATGAAAAAAAGTAATAAAAGGATAAAAAATAATTTTAATAAATAATTTATTGTATAATATTTTTAATTTTCACTTATAAAAAAATAAAAAACTATCAAATAAAATATCATTAATTATTTCTATTTTGAATATATATGAAATATATATTAATTAATAAAAATACACTCTTATCTTACAAAAAATTAATTACTAATCTATATAAACAAAAAAAAAGAAATAACATAATGAATTATCTTATTCTATAAAATTATTGGAATCACTTGAATTAAATTCTTTACTTTGATAAGAATCTTTACTAGTATAATCTTCATATTTTAGATCTATTTCATCTTTATAAGTAATACTTCTAAAATTATCAAAATAAGAATTCCAATCTAATTTCTCATTATTAAGATAAATATTCCACATTTGTCCCAATTTTGGATTTTGTACATTTTCAATTTTATAGCCTAATAAACTTTGAATATAATAATCATAATTATCTGTTGTTGGATTATATACTGAAATAATATTTGCATCTAATTCAGGGTATTTATTTAAAAAAAGCTCATTAAAAATATTTGATAATGTTTCTTTTTCATTATTTGATATATAGAATAATATTTTTTTATTATCTGTTTTTGGTATATGAATATTTAATATAAACTTGTTTTTTTCTTTCATTTTTGAACTTACAATAATTTTTCTTCCATCTCTTGAACAGCGACACCCCATCAAAAAATATTTTGAATAATTATTATTAAATTAACAAAATAGAGAATAAAATAAAAAAAATATTGTTAGTTTAATTTTTATTTCTTTTATTTTTTAATATTTTTAAAATTGATAAAATGATATTATTAAATGTTATTTAAAAAATATTAAATTACTTAATATGTTCAAATTAACTTCAATTAATTTCAAAAACAACAAAAAAGGAAAAAATAAAGAATCATATTTTTTAGTAAAATCACAAGAAGATTTTAAAGAAACTAAAAATCATTTTGTTCAATTTTTAATTGATGTTGAACCTCAATATGCAAATTTAAATAAAATTGAAATTGAATTAACAGAACAAAATAATAATCTCTTAAAAACTCTAAATAATAATAATGATACTATAAATAAAAAAAAAATACAATTAAAACAAATAAATGAAATAATTCAAAATTCTTTAATTCAAAATTATAAATTTGGAAATAATATAAATAAAGAAACAAAGGATGATACAAAGGAAATAAAAAAAATGAAAGAAAAAATAGAATCTTTATCTTTTTCATTACACATTTATGAAGTAATAATAAATGATTTAAAAAAAGAAAAAGAAGATTTATTAAAAAAAAGAAAAGAAGAATCAAGAAATTTAGAAGATGCAGAAAAACAATTAGATAAATATAAAATTATTCAACGTTCAGTTCATAGAGAAGAAAGGCAAAAAAAATCTCTTTTAAAAAATTTAAATATGTTTCAATTTAAATCTGAACAATTAATAAATGATGAAATGAATAAGAAAAAACAAAAATTTGCTTCTTTAGAATATAAATTAAATCAAATTAAACAAGATATTGAATATTTTAATTCTAAATTTACAATGTTAAGAAGAAGGCAAAAAAAATATATAAATTTAATTGCTGATCAAAATAATAAAAATGAAAAAATATGTTATGATAAAAGTATGATTATTCAAGATTATTTAATGAATAAATTGAAAATAAATATTATTTATCATCAAATGAAATTTAAAAAAATTGAACCAATAATATTTAAATTTAAAAAAGATAATTTAAGATATAATACATTATCATTAAATTATAATTGTTATTTAAAAGAATTAACTGATTTAAGAAATGAATTATCACATTATGAAAGAGAATTACGTGAAATTAAACATCAACAAATCATTAAAAGGATGAAAGAAAAATTAAATAATGATGAAGATTATCTTTCTTTTGAAACATTAGAAAATAAATTTAAAGATGTTGAACTTTTCAAAAATAAAAATGAAATAAAAGAAGAATCTTATTTTCATAAAGATATTATATTAAAATCTAATTTAAATATTATGCTCAAATATGATAAAGATATTAGTAGAATTCAAATAAATCAATTAATAAATTTAGTTTTTTCAATATCAATGAATAATTTAAATAATAATAATTATTGTTTTTTATCAGAAACAATAAATACTTTTTTTAATAATTATGATATATCATATGAACAACTTCTTCATTTTTTAAATGATAAAGTTGTATATTCAATGAAAGATTTTAGAGTATTTTTAACAATATTTATTAAATTTCAAAGAAAAATATTAAATACATATTTTAATTTTTATTCTTCTTTAGGAAAAGAAAAAAAAGGTAGAATAAAAAGTGATTTTATAAATAGTATATCAACAATGTTTACAAGAGATCAATTAGAAAAAATAATTAAAAATAGATTGAATTTATATAATGAAAAAGTACAAATTAAAAAAATCGCAAATGATGAAATATTTAAAATTCAACAAAAAAAAAAAGAAGAAAGATTATTTGGTAATTCTGGTAAAATTTCAATAACTTCATTATTAAATTCATTTATTTCAACAAATTACAAAGATAAAGATACTTACTTTCGTTTTAAATCAAAATTTCCATTACATTTAAAAAAATATACAAATGATTTTGTAAATGAGATTGATAATGATCCATTTAAAAAATATAAAGAAAAAAATGAAAATGATGATAGTTTAATTGATAAAACTCAAAGAAGTAATTTAGATAAACAATTAAAATTTTCGGATAGGAAAAATTTAAATAAAAAAAGAAAAAAAGAAAAAATATTAATCCAAAGTATAAATGATAATGAATCTGATAGTGATTTTGATGGATATAATTCTTTTATTGAAAATTATGAAAAGAAACATAAAGTTAAAACAAAAACTAATTTTTTTTCAAAACAAAAAGATAATAAATATAAAAGAATGAATGAATTATATTTATTACAAAGGAAATTATATAATAAATATGAAGAACAAGTTTATGATGAAATAAATGAAAATTATCAAAAAAGAAAAAATGAAAGATTTTATAGAGCTTTATATGATGAAAAGTATAGATATTATTTTAAGAGAAATAAAAAAAAATATACTATTAAGTTAAATAGTCGTTCAAATCTTTTTAAAAAAACAAAAACAATTAATGATAATGTTACTACCGAAGATAATAATATTGATGAATTTACTAAATTTCAAAGAACTTTAACCTTAACTGAAAATAATGATAATCCTATTAATATTGTTGATGCTGATGAAATAATGAATTAAATTATCATAAGAAAAAACTAAAATAATATATTAAAAGTAAAAAATGTTTAAATATTATTTAATATATTATTTATTGGTTTAATTTTGGATTTTTAATTTTATTTTTTTTTCAAATATTTGATTTAAATGTTTAAATGTTTTTGTAATTTTTGAAACAAAACTCATATACTGTTTTTTAGAATAAATAAAGGAATTATTTTACAAAATTGAAATCAAATTAACTTTAAATTGAATTAATAATATATTTTTTCATTTTATTAATTATCAATTATTTAATATTGTTTAATTTTATCATAATACTTTTTAATATCACTTTTTAATTATTTAAAAATATAATATAATTATTCATTTGATGAGGAAATGTGAGAGTGAAACATTTAATAATAATACAAATACAAAATTCCCATTTAAAAAAAGACCTAAATCTGGTTTTTTATTATTTAATTTAACAGAAGAAAACAATACTATTTTAAATTCCAATGAAAAAAATAATAATAATATTAAAAGTTTAAAAGATTTAAGAGAAGATTGGAAAAGAAAAATACCATTAAATTTTACTAAAAACGAAAGAAAATTTTCAAATGTAAAAATATCACCAGAAGTGATTAAAAGTAAAAATTTAATTAAAGAAATGATAAAACCTGATATATTACAATTAAAAAAACCTAAGTGGAATAAATCATTAATTTTAGAAAAAAGATATGATTTTGATTCAATATATGAACTATCTATTTATGATAAGAGAAAATTTACTGATAATTCTTTTAATGAGAATGAAAGGTCAAATTTTAGAAAATTTTCAAGGCATAAATTTTTAAAAGCTTTATATGGAGAAATTAAGAAGAAAAAAAAGAAAAAAGAAAAAAAAAAAGAAAAGAAAAAAGAAAAAGAAAATACGAATGGTTATAAAACAAGAGAGTAATACGATCAAGAAACGATATTTATTAACAGCATATATTTCAAGAGCTAAAGAAACTCAAGAAATATTTGCTTTCAGCGCCTTGCATAGAGACGGTGATAGGAATGTCAGTGCTACGGCCATTCTTCTGAAGGAATTCGACAGTATGAGTCATAGCCATCTTACGTTCCTGACTGGAAGTGCCGAGACCGATCCAAGTGAATACCTCGTTGCCAACATCGACAAT
>JAEEGL010457460.1_pt1 | contig 10978 bp, 9 predicted proteins | sample 9134231 | NCBI WGS metagenome assembly JAEEGL01 (sample SAMN16246548, study PRJNA631951) | gut metagenome | biome: gut microbiome; feature: rumen; material: fiber-attached | host: Bos | place: Iran: Karaj | collected 2018-10 | reverse complement strand
TACAAAAAGAATATACGCCTCTGCCATTTGAAAGATTGGTTGCAAGCTTATATGGTGCCGGCTCAAGTTCATCAAATTTAGGCCCATACATAGATTCTGAAATCATAGCCTGAGGATGTTCAATTCTAAAACCAACAGCAAAATCCTTAGCTTCCATGTTAAAGCCCAAATCGTATAAAGTTTTAAAGGTATCTCTTGCGCTATGGCCAATAGAAAGAACAACTCTATCTGAGTAATATGTATCACCACCTGCTACGACACCTTTAATAGCACCTGCTTCTATAGCAAAATCAGTGACCTGACATTCAAAATGAAACTCTCCACCAAGGCGGATAATTTCATCACGCATATTTGCTATGACCTGCTTTAAAATATCAGTTCCAATGTGTGGCTTGTTGTCATATAAAATATTTGAAGGTGCTCCAAATTTTACAAATGTTTCAAGAACAAACTTATTACGGCCTTGCTTATCATTTACAAGAGTGTTGAGCTTGCCATCAGAAAATGTACCAGCTCCACCCTCTCCAAACTGAACATTTGAAGAAGTATCAAGGACACCTGACTCCCAAAACTTTAAAATGTCTGACGTTCTATCATCAACCTTTTTTCCACGTTCAAAAACAATTGGTGCCATATTATTCAAAGCAAAAATATATGAAGCAAAAAGTCCTGCGGGACCTGCTCCTATAACTATTGGCCTGGATTCATTGGCATTTATTCCTTGAAAGCTTGGAATGCTATAATTTTTTGGATTATAAGCATTAATGTTGTTGTCCTTTAATGCCTTCTTAAGAACTTTTTGCTCTAATGCCTTATCAAGGGAAACTGATACTGAATAAACAAAGAATAATTCTGGCTTTTTTCTGGCATCTATTGAACGCTTTAAGATCTCATAATCCTTTATATCAGAAGGCTGAATCCTAAGCTTTTTTGCTATGTTATTTTTTATTTGATTATCTTCTGCTGATACATGTAACTTCAGCTGATCGATTTTTATCATTTATACCTCTCTTATAATTGCATCAGCGGCTTTTGCCGCGCTGGTGTAAGCCCATGTGAGATTGTAACCGCCACAAATTCCATCTACGTCAAGAACTTCACCAATAAAATATAATCCCTTATTAGATTTAGATTCCATAGTATCTAAATCTATTCCTGCTAAATCCACGCCACCTGCTGTTACCTGTGAGTTATCAAAGCCCTTGGTTCCTTTTAAAGAAACAATAAAATGCTTGAAATTGTATACAAGATTATCAACATCTTCTTCGTCAAGCTTTGATACCCTGGTATCACCATATATCCTAGAAAGGCTAACAATGAGTTCAATAACCTTTTCATTGGCAATACCATTTAAAGAACTAAGTATAGTAGCATCTTCATTATGGGCAAAGCGTTTTTTTAGTTCATTTTTAAGCTCTTCCTCATTTAAGAAGTCTACAAAATCAATTTCTAGATTTCCAAGGGATTTGCTGAGCTCATCCAATCCAATAAAACGACTGATACACATAACAGGATAGCCTGAAACACCATCTTTGTTAAATTGAATTTCCCCTTGGCAGGAATGAGATTTGTAGGTAACTTTTCCTAATGCTCTAACCCCGGATAACTCCTTTAGATTAATATCTGAAGACACAGTGCCTACTAAAGCTGGCGCAAGCCTGGTGACAGTCATTCCATATTTGGTAGCCATTTTATAACCAAATTTTGACGAACCAAGCGTTGCAGCAGAAAGTCCACCGGAAGCTACGCACACCCTTTTAGCTTTTATTTCCATTCTATGGGTCACAACAGTAAAAACATCACCTTTAAGGATATCTTTAACTCTATTATCAAGGAAAACATCAATACCTAGTGCATTCACTTCATTTTCAAGAGCTTCTCTAACAGTCTTAGCCTGGTTGGTGATTGGATAATAATATCCGTCTAAAGCCCTGTTAATGACTCCTATATCTCTAAGAAAATCTACAAGTTCATCATGATTATCTCCTATAAAATCAAGAGGATAATTACTGTAATAATACTCTGACCCCATTCGGCTATTTGTAAAATTACATCTACCATTGCCTGTGGAAAGAATTCTGCGTCCTACTACTCTGTTTAGTTCCGCTAAACACACATTAAGACCTGCTCTTGCAAGCTTAATTGCAAGAACAAGTCCTGAAAATCCTGCACCAACTATACAAAGGTCGTAAGTTTTTTCATTATCTGACATAGAAATTACCTCAACAAATGTAAGCGATATGCGATGTTGCTAAGTTTTTTACCACCTGGGAATTTAAGTAGGGTTTCTTCATCAATACCTCTAAATAAAAACATAGAGACAAAGTAAACAATTACACCTACGAAAATAGCCACGATACATGCAATCGTATTTGCTATTCTACCTGATGCACTAATAGAGATAACACCAAATAGCATTTTGTAAATAAGATATACAACGAGTCCCATAAGAGCACTCGATTCAAATGGAGCAAGTAGCACTTTTTTTAAGTCGATTCTTGCACCTGAATATCGCAGAACTGCTGATTGATTTAAAAAGCACATAAGCAAAGCATAAAATGCATTTGCAATAATAACAGCGTAAATATGCAAATCACAAGCTTCCATCAAAACAAATAAAAGTATAACATGTGCAAATAATGCTACAATAGCATTTTTTACAGGCACTGTCATCTGATCTATGCCCTGAAGAATACCATTTGAAAGAGTGGATAATGAATAAAAAATAATTGAACATCCACCAATCATAAGCATTAATGCTGATGATTCTTCTGGGTCATTAAAAAGAAGCTGCATTATAGGAGAGGCAAGTACCATCATGCCAACACAGCAAGGGAATGCTATAACCATTACAAATCTATTTGCCATATTGATTTGCTTTTTAACAAGCTCTCCATCCTCCGCATGAAAAGCCGCAGTCAAACTAGGAACTGTAGACGCAGCCATTGCTGAAGATATTGCTAAAGGTACGTTAATTAAGACCTTATACTGACCTGTGAATACGCCCCAAAGTTCACTTGTGGTAGCCGTTTCATAGCCTTGAACTAAAGCAAGGTTTTTGAAAATACCCTGGTCAATAATAGAGCTAATATTATAAACCGTTGTACTTAAAAGTACTGGAATAATAGTCAAAATCAATGCGGACATAATATCATTATATCCTTCAAAATGCTTGTGTCTGTCTTTTTTAATCATTTTCTTAAATGGTTTTCTAAAGACAAAATAAATAAACAGAATAAATAAAAGGGCAAAAGCTGCACCAGTTGATGTACCAAGGGTACCTCCAGCTGCTCCATATGCTGCAGCATAATTCTTTACATTGCCCAGAACACCACCTACTCTTTTACCATAATTGAAAAGAATAGTTGCAGCTACAACTGAAACTATTGCATTAACAATCTGCTCTCCTATTTGAGAAATCGCACTTGGAATCATGGTGCCAAGGCCTTGGAAGAAACCTCGAAGTACCCCAAGTATTGCAACAACAAGAAGTGTTGGTGCTAAAACCTTAAGCGCAATAGCAGAAAGAGGTGTTTTGAGAAGTGTTCCTGTAAAAAATTCAGCTCCAAAAAAAACTACAAGTGATGCTGTCCCACCTGTAATAAACGCAAAAAGAAGGGCTCCGTGCAAAACCTTGCTTGCGTCCTTTACGTGCCCTTTAGCCATTCTGGCAGATACCAGCTTAGAAACTGCAAGCGGTATACTGTAGGAAGAAATAAGTAATATTATATTGTAAATTTCATAAGCGGTACCATAGTAGTCATTTCCCGTTTTACCAATAGTAGCCGTAAGTGGGACCCTGTAAATAAGTCCCACTATACGGCTGATAATTGATGCCATGGCAAGGATACTTCCTTGCATAAGGAATTTAGTATCGCTACGGTTGTTCCTTCTAGTCGTCATATGCTAATTAATTTGCCTTACTAAAATCTGATTTGTTGGCATAGAACTGAGTCTCGCCTGAATATTCCTGCTGTGATGCCTGAATCCAAGTTGTACCTACATTAAGCTGGATTTCCTCACCATTTGAGGTGTAGTAATGAGTGACATCTGAGTCTCCATCTTTAGACCATGTGATATCTACCATTTTTCCATTTGTGATGTATTTACCAGTGCCAGTATTATGTGAAAGATAATATCCTAAATACTGTGAACCTGCATATGTCCACCAATCAACATCCTGAATGATGATATTCTTTGCTGTAAGCTGCTTTCCAGAAACAGCATCAACCTGTTTCTGATTAAACTCATATCTATAGTATAAACCATCGTCTGGATTATATACCCAATATGGCTTGTTTGTATAGTAATACATCTGAATTGCCTGGCAGTCAGTACCATTATCGAGAGTATTACCATTAGCTGCAAACTTGAAATGTGGCTGATAGTTCGATGGAAGTGACATATCATAACCCATCTTCTCAAGGCCTATTTCAATACCCTGCGAGTTTGTATAAAGTGTATGCTCTGACTTACCTGTACGATAAGTTGCAGCACTACCCTTCTTTCCTTCAAGCTTAAGGGCATTAAGATTTTGAACCAAACCACCATCAATAAGCTCAAATGCTGCTGGGTTTCCTCCTGCATGCATATAAACAGCATCATATTCGCTGGCAAAATATACATAATAAGGACGTGAGCTACGAACATTACCAATCTGATCAAGGCCTGTATAATCATCAAAGATTGCCATCATACGTGTGATGCCACCTTCTACAACGCACTCATAAATAACGCCGGCATTTCCAATACCATATTGTGGAAGGCATGCTTTTGTGTTTTCAATCATAACAGCGACTGGACGTTGTCTACCATATTTCTCATCTACCCATTCACCTGTTAAATAGCTTCTAACTTTTCCATCTTCTGATTTTTGATCAAAGAATGCAGCAGAACTATCAACTGCTTCTGCTTCAATTTCTTCAGTTTCAGGTAAATCTCCTTCCTCTACAGTAGTAGGGTTTTCTTCAATTTCGCTGTCTTTTTTTCCACAAGCCATAAGTGACATTGCCATTGTAAGAACCAGCATGGTAGCTACTAAGCGCTTTTTCATAGACTAACTCTCCTTTTCATTAATCTCGGGATATACCTAAATAATCAAGTATCTCCCTTTGTTTTTCTTCCATAACTGAAGCATCTTCTTCAGTCATGTGATCAAACCCAAATAAATGTAACATACTATGGGCTATAAGAAAAGCATACTCTCGAAGAACAGAATGACCGTACTCTTCAGCCTGTGAATAAATACGTGGTACATTTAATACAATATCTCCAAGAATTACTTCTCCTGTCTCAGGATTAAATAAATCATCAGAAGCCTCGATATGATCAAAATTACCTGCCTCTTCATAATCAATCATAGGAAATGAAAGAACATCGGTAGGTGAATCTATATCACGAAACTCCTTATTGATGGCTTGAATTCCATCGTTATCAGTAATTGTAATGCTAACTTCTGCCTCAAAGGGAAATTCCAATAAATCCATTGCGGCATTTATAACATCATTTGCTATTTTTTCATAATCAAAATCAAATTTAAAATCGCTTTCGCTTTCTATATAAACTGTCATCCTAATATATCCTCATTAGCTAATATTTCTCTGATAATCAAACATTGGTTCATAGTAAGACCTGAATTATCATAATACCCTTTTTGTGATAATTCATTAATAGTTTGATATATAACCATATTTTGATTCCAAGAACTACTCATAGAATCAGAATCAAACAACTCTACTTTTGTCACTACAGAGTCAACCATATGAACAATAGCCGATTCTTTTGAGCTAGGTAAATTAAGAATAGCCCCATATTCGGCTAAAATCTGAATCACATCCGATGGAAAACAATAATCGTTTGCAATTTTAAGGGCATTATCTATCATTGGTTCACCCTCGATTATACCAAGTCGATAATAGAATCCAGCACATGCAGCTAATGAAGCATTTAAATTTATAGCCTCTGCGCATTTACGAGAAAGTATAGAAACCCTACTGGCATGTTGGTATTCAATAAAAGAAAAGTTTCTAATATCCTGAACAAGGCTATATTCTGGATTCAACAAATCATCGTATCTTACTATCTGGGATTCCTGTACGTATTTATGATATAAAGGCACAATTCCTACAGTAATAACTACTGAAATCACTCCTTCAATAAATGCATACACGAAAACCAAAGTAGAAATCTCCAAATAATTAAGATAATAAAAAATAGTAGATACAAGTGTAGTACCAGCAAATATAAGTATTAATGTATATAGTCTCTCAATGCCTTCTTTATTTTTGAAAAAGATTGCTAAAACATTGCCAAAGGCAATCATACATATATAGCACAAAACCATGAAAATATTGAAATCTAAGCAAAGAGCTGAAATTATCACAAAATATAATCCTAAAAGATTTGTGATACTATCATCAAAAACTGTGCTACAAATTATTGGTATAAGAATAAAAGGGGCAAAAAAATCCGGTGCAAACAGGGCAAATGTGAAAGTTATAATCCAACAAAGCAGAACAATAAATGTAATCTTACCATATGTGGTGTAATTAAATTCTGGAAGGGTTCCCTCACGTCGTTTCCTGATAACCAATAACAAAAACAAAGAGAAGAAATAAATATTGATAGCAGCTACAAATATGTATTTATCAAATAATACACCATTAAATAAACACATAAGTGTATTGGCAACTGCAAAAATCAATGCCATTCCAGCAGAATAACCAATTCTAATCGAGGATAATCTATTGGTGTATTTCATATTAGTTATTTTGCCCTTTTGCTTTTATTTTCTAGTTTTTTCTCATGTGTCTCGTAAGCATTAACAATCTTTTGCACAAGAGGATGTCTAACAACATCTTTTGAATCTAAGGTACAAATTTTAATATCCTCAATATTCTTTAAAACCTTCATAGCATCATCAAGACCTGATTTTTGGCCATTTGGTAAATCCTTTTGTGTCTGGTCACCAGTTATTACAGCTTTTGAACCAAATCCAATTCTGGTAAGGAACATCTTCATCTGCGCAGGCGTGGTGTTTTGTGCCTCATCAAGGATAATAAAAGAATTATCAAGGGTACGTCCTCTCATATAGGCAAGTGGTGCTACTTCAATAAGTCCTTTTTCCATATTCCTTTGAAATGCCTCTGCCCCCATAATCTGGTAAAGCGCATCGTACAAAGGTCTTAAATATGGATCAACCTTACTTTGTAAATCACCTGGCAAGAATCCAAGCTTTTCACCAGCTTCAATAGCAGGTCTGGTCAAAATAATTCTGGATACTTCCTCGTTTTTGAAAGCTGTAATAGCCTTTGCCATGGCAAGATATGTCTTGCCAGTACCTGCAGGTCCAACTCCAAAAACAATCATATTATCAGATATAGCATCAACATATTTTTTCTGTCCCAAAGTCTTTGGTGCCACTGGCTTTCCTGTTGTAGTATGACAGATTATCTCGCCTCGTGCCTCTGATACATCATGACTTTCCAGCTTTTCTTTTTCAATTGACATAACGTAATTTACATCCTGTGTTGTAATAGTATTTCCTTTTTCAGAAAGAGCTACAAGCTCATCTATTATGATTTTAGTATGCTCTGTATTGTTTTTTTCACCGATAAGTTTAATCTCATCATCTCTTAGGATAAATGAGATTCCCATCCCTTTTTCGATAGTCTTTATATTGCGATCAAATTGACCAAATATATTGTCAATGTGTTCTGAAGGGATGCTGATATTTAACGAAAACTCACTCATTTTATTCTACAATATCAATAATCAGATCCATGTGATTACATTTTTCTGGTTGAATTGATGTAGCCTTTCTAATCATATCACTAGCGTGAGCAATTTTTGATTCATCATTAGCATGTATGAAGCAAATTGGCTCACCCTTTTTAATTTCATCACCAACTTTTTTATTTAATACGACACCAACTGCCATATCAATCACATCATCAAAAGTTTCTCTTCCACCACCTAAAGACATAGATGCAAGTCCTATAGCTTCTGCTTTAATAGCATGAACATAACCATCGCTTTCAGCTAAAAGAGGCACAATATGCTTTGCTGGGGCGAACTTATTGATATCCCTGGCAAAGGATGCATCACCACCTTGAGCTTCTATGAACTGAACGAATTTATCAAAGGCTGCTCCAGATTCAATGGCTTTTATCATAAGCTCTTTTGCCTTTGCCTTATCTGTTTCAATTCCTGAAAATACAATCATTTGAGAACCAAGCTCAAATACTACTTCCATTAAATCTTCAGGACCATTTCCCTTTAAAGCATTGATAGCTTCGATAACTTCAAGATTATTACCTACTGCAAAACCAAGAGGTTCGTCCATGTTTGTGAGAACCGCTGCGATTTTCTTATCAGCACGCTTTCCAATATCTACCATGGACTTTGCAAGTTCAAGGGCTGACTCCTTATTTTTCATGAAAGCGCCATCACCTACTGTAACATCCAAAACGATAGCATCTGTGCCAGCAGCAAGCTTTTTAGACATGATAGAACCTGTGATAAGAGATATCTCATCTACAGTAGCTGTAACATCTCTAAGTGCATACAATTTTTTATCTGCAGGAGCTAAATTCTTAGACTGTCCAGTGACAGCGATTTTGATGGAATTAACCTGATTAATGAAAGCTTCCTCTGAAAGGGCTCCGTTAAAGCCAGGAAATGCTTCAAGCTTATCAATAGTTCCGCCTGTATGGCCAAGGCCTCTTCCGCTCATTTTAGCTACAGGAACACCAATGGACGCAATAATAGGGCCAAGGACTAAAGTAACCTTATCTCCTACACCTCCAGTTGAGTGCTTGTCAATTTTTACTCCATCGATTGAGGAAAGATCAAGAATATCCCCTGAATCACGCATAGCCATTGTAAGGTCGTAGCGCTCTCTTACATTCATTCCATTAAAATAAATGGCCATTAAAAGTGCAGAAATCTGGTAATCTGGTATTTCATCATGAGTATATCCGTTTATGATGTGATAAATCTCTTCTGTTGATAACTCTCCCCCAAGTTTTTTCTTTTCAATTAAATCGTACATTCTCATAGTAATCACCTCGCATAATCATTTATGATATGGTTCATTTTTCATAATACGCATACCTCTGTATATCTGCTCCAGAAGAACTACTCGCATAAGCTGATGTGGAAAAGTCATCTTTGAAAACGAGATTTGAAAGTCAGCCCTTTTTAAAATATCATCTGACAATCCAAGAGAACCACCTATTACAAAATCTATGGTGCTTCTCCCAGAAATTCCTAAATCCTCGATATATTTTGAGAAAGACACTGAATCCATCTGCTTTCCAAGAATTGCAAGAGCCACAACAAAATCACGTTCGTTTATGTGCTTAAAAATACGCTCTCCTTCTTTTTGTTTTACAATATCAATTTCAGTGTCTGAGGCATTTTCAGAGGTCTTCTCATCCGAAACCTCTATTACGCTTACACTGGCATATTTTGAGAGTCGTTTTAAGTATTCATCAATAGCATCTCTATAGAACTTTTCCTTGATCTTACCAACGCATAAAATCTTAATATTCATGCTCTCTATTTTAGTACATTTAGTGGAATATAACAATAGAATCCGCAGTTTACCCATATATTTAGTATGAGTACAAAATATTTTTTGACGCTAAAAAGGCACGCCTGCGGTGACGTGCCTTTTAAAAGGGAGAATAATGTTATGAAAAATGTATCTCTTAAAGAGATGATGTAATCATACTAATAAAATATGTTCAAATGACGAGTATACTGTGAAAAAAATGTGAACTTTACGGAGTATATATATATTCTCCTCTGAATAATGGGCTCACATTTCCCTTACTGTCCTTAATTACAACAGTTAGGACAGATGCCCCATTTAAGACAGGAAATGGATCTGTATATCTAATTCCTCCATCAACTGGATTAGTACCATCCCAACTATAGTATGCTTCACACCCCATAGGCACAGCGATACTTATGCTAACCTGTTCATTGAATGTAGCAGGCTCAGGTGTGACAATCGGCATACTTAGTGTAATAGCCTTAATAGTATAGACTTCACTTACTACATCAGAATATTCTCCCTTGGAATTAAGTGCTACCGCTTTAACCTCTGTTGTCCCTTCAGTAAGCTTAATAGGTTTTGTAAATAGCTTTCCTGAGGTGGTAGGATTTTTCCCATTTGTTGTATAAAAAATCTGATTATCGTTAGAAACACTGAGTTCTAGCATTACCATATCTTCATACTCGCCACCAGGTTCACTAAACTCAGGCGCCACAGTGACAATATCATTAAATAAAGCAGCGATATCATCATTTGGTGCAGATTCATAAAGAACATGTATACTTTCTGAATCATCAAGCTTTTTATAACATTCAATTAATGCCGAATAAATATTTTTATTCTTAGGTTCTATTTCTAATGCCAATGAAAGAAATTCTTCTGCTTTATCATATTCTTTCACCTGATAATACATTCTGCCCAAACCATAAATAACTTCAAAGGATGAATTGTCAATATCATAGGCATCCTCATAGAACCCCAAAGCTTTAGCATATTGTTCGTTGGCTTCAGCCTCAACCGCTTTATTCATAAGGGTATCATAAGAATGACTGCCAAAATACGGAATAATAACCATCATTCCAAAAATCACAATAATTAAAAATGCAACTATCTTTTTTAGAAAATCCTTATTTCTTATGATAGGATTCGAATCACATGTTACATGATTTTTATCATTTTTTGTGGTAGTTTGAGGCTTTGCTACAGGTTTGTATACTCCTGTAGCAAAGCGATCATCCTTTTGCTTATCTTTGTCTTCTACAACTTTAAATAACAATTCTTCTTCTAAAACGTTGTAATTTGGAACAAGCTGAATAGACTCCCCACAAGATGGGCAGTACACGTATCCTGATTCAATTTCAGCTCCACAATTTTTACATTTCATTTTGAATTGTCCTGTTATTTTTTAGAATAAAC
>JAEEGL017233028.1_pt1 | contig 10979 bp, 8 predicted proteins | sample 9134231 | NCBI WGS metagenome assembly JAEEGL01 (sample SAMN16246548, study PRJNA631951) | gut metagenome | biome: gut microbiome; feature: rumen; material: fiber-attached | host: Bos | place: Iran: Karaj | collected 2018-10 | reverse complement strand
TTTTATCAACCACAAATTCAACTTTTCTTCCAACCATCATTTCTGATAGTTCTTCTTTTGTGGTATCTTTGATATTAACTGTTCCAATGTATTTACCTTTACGTAATACTGTACATCTATCTGCAACATCCATGATTTCATTTAATTTATGGGATATAAACAAAATAGATTTACCACTTTTGGCCATCTCTTTCATGATGTGCAAAAGTTCATCAATTTCTTGAGGTGTTAATACAGCAGTTGGTTCATCAAAGATTAATATTTCATTATCTCGATATAACATCTTAAGTATTTCTACACGCTGTTGTTGACCAACAGACATATCCTCAATTAAAGAATCAAGATCAACAGTTAGTTTATATTCATTTGATAATCTTTCTACTTTTTCACGAGCTTCCTTCTTTTGGATAAAACCAAGTTTTGTTGTTTCAGCTCCTAAAATTATATTGTCTAAAGCACTAAATACTTCAACCAATTTAAAATGTTGGTGAACCATTCCGATTCCTAATGCTGTTGCATCATTAGGGTCATTGATGGAAACTACTTCACCATTCTTTTTTATCACGCCACTTTCGGGTTGATAAATTCCAAATAGAACACTCATAAGAGTAGATTTTCCAGCTCCATTTTCTCCTAAAAGGGCATGAATTTCCCCCTTCTTTAGTTGAAGAGTGATGTTATCATTAGCTTTTATGCCTGGAAACTCTTTACAAATGTTCAACATTTCAATTATATATTCACTCATAAGTACTCCTTAAAAAATATGGTTACTATAAGAAATTATAGTAACCATATTGAATGCTTAAAATTTAATTATTTAACGTAGTCAACAGTTACATTGCTGTATGTCTTTGTTTCTGCGCCTTCTGGATTATTGTCGATTGTTACTTTTCCATCAACGATGTCTTTGAATAATTTTTCATAATCAGCAACTTTCCAGTTCTTTAATGACCAAGTATCAGTTGGAAGACCAACAGCGTTATCGCTAGCGCCTAAGTTAGCAGCTTTATCAGCGATTTCAGACCACTTGCCATCATAGAATTTTTGAAGTGCCCACATTGTACCTTCTCTTAAGCCTTTAGTTGCAGAAGTAATAACTGTATTAGATTCTGCAGATTGGTCAACGTCAACACCGATAACTTTCTTATTGTTAGCAGCTGCAGCAGCGAATGCGCTTTGACACATAGAACCACCACAAGAGAATACAACTTCAGTACCAGTTGTAAACCAACCTTCAAGCATAGTTTGAAGTTCAGGACTAGCAGCAAATGCAGATCCATATAACCAACTATATTTCATTTCAACTTTAGCGATACCTTTAGCTTTAGCAGCATCATTAGCACCTTGAACGAAACCATAACCGAATCTTTGACAAGCAGGGTTAGTTCCACCGCCACCACCAGAGAATCCAAGTTTAGTGTAGCCTTCCATAACAGCTGCATAACCAGCTAAGTAACCAGCTTGTTCTTCTTTATAAACGATAGCAGTAACGTTTTCTTTACCGATTGCCCAACCATCAATGAATACAAACTTAACATCAGTGTATTCAGCAGCAGCTCTTTCAAGAGCAGCAGCTTGCATGAAACCAGCACAAACGATTACTTTTGCGCCATTATCTGCAGCTTGTTTCATAGCAGCATAACGGTCATCATCTGTAGCGTTATTTCCATTTGCAGGTTGATAATACTTGTAAGATTTGTCATTTTCTTTTGCAAATCTCTTTAATCCTTCCCAAGTACCTTGGTTGAAAGATTTGTCTTTTAATTGACCAATGTCAGTAACGAATGCTAATTCATATGATGTTGCTTCCATAGTATCAGGAATTGCATCATAGTCGTAACCTTTTTTCTCATCTTTTGAACCGCAAGCAAATAGTGCGAAACAAGAGAAAAGAACAACGAATAATAATAAAAATCTCTTCATATTTCCTCCTTAGATTTTTATATAGGATTTAAAAAATCCTCTAAGAATATTGTATCATTATAGTATATTGATGTCAACAAAAATGTTAAGTAAAATCGTCTAATTAGTTAACAATTGTAAACCTATTTTTTGATAATAAAAAATGCCCTTGATAATATCAAAGGCATTTGATTATTTAGTTCTTTTTAGATTTTCATATAAATAATAATATATCAACATTGATGTTTTTTGTCTTAAAGTATTACGATCAGTTTTGAAAAATCTTTGGTATGTCCATTCATGATTATTGATAATAATCGAAAAACAAACCGTTCCCACTGGTTTTTCTTCTGTTCCTCCAGTTGGACCGGCATAACCAGTAACAGATACTGCAACTTCACTACCCGTTTTAAAGGCTAAGCCATTTGCCATTTCGATTGCGACCATGTTCGAAACTACATCATATTTATCAATTGTATCTTTCTTGACACCTAAAATCTTCATTTTAGCGTCTTCACTATAAGTGACATAGCTTTCATTCATCACGGCACTTGATCCAGCTACGTCCACCAGCATACTTGCCAGCATTCCCCCTGTGCAGCTTTCCGCAAAAGAAATATGATATCCAAGGCGCTTTAATTCTTGATATACTTTTTCCTGAATTGATTCATTAGATGTTGAAATAATATAATCATCCATAATTTCTTCAAAATCATGACAAGCTGAATCAAAACGCTCCTTGTTGGAAACAACGCTTGTAATTTGATAACGAACTTTACCAATAGAGGCATAAGGGGCAACTTCGATATCTTGATATTTTGGATAATAATCTTTTAAAAGCTCCTCAACTGCCGATTCACCAATTCCCATTACAATATATTCTTTATATATTACTTCATTATCTACTTTCTTCTTTAAAATAGGAACTAAGTAATTAAGAAACATTGGTTTAAGTTCAAAAGGAGGACCAACCAAAATAGTATACATTTTATTGTTATGTTCCACATATGCTCCCATCGCTGTTCCTAAATCATTAGGTAAAAGAATTGAATCTTTAGGATACATTGCTTGTTTCAAATTACATTTCGCAAAATTATCACCGAAATAGCGATGAAGTAAATCAATTGGTTCTTGGAATTCAACGAGTTCTAAACCAACAGTTTCAAACAAAACTTCTTTAGTGAAATCATCATGAGTAGGTCCGAGACCTCCAGTTGTGATTAAGTAATCGATATCAGAATTTAAAAAAGATAATACTTCACTTCTTAAATCTTCCGAATCATCAGCGACAGTAACAACTTTCTTAACATGAAAACCAATTTTTTCTAATTCAATTGATAAGAATGAAGCATTAGTATTAACCACTTTACCACTTAATACTTCATTTCCAACATTTAATAATTCTACTGTTTTTTTCTTCATTAGTTATTAAACCTAAATAGAACTATGTCTCCGTCTTGGAAAACATATTCTTTTCCTTCACTTCGCATTTTTCCAGCTTCTTTAGCTTTAAGTGGTGTTCCATATTCTAAGAAGTCATTATACCCAATAACTTCAGCACGAATGAATCCTTTTTCAAAATCACTATGAATGATTCCCGCACATTCAGGGGCTTTCATTCCTTTTTTGAATGTCCATGCACGACACTCTTTTTCACCAGCAGTGAAGAAAGTCGCAAGACCTAATGTGTCATACGCTTCACGAACTAATTTATCAAGACCAGTTTCCTTTATACCAAAGTCTTCTAAGAACATCTTCTTTTCTTCTTCATCAAGTTCAGTTAATTCTTCTTCAATCTTTGCACAAATCTTTATGCATTTAGTGTTAGTACGACTAGCATATTCTTTAACTTTCTTAACATAGTCATTATCTTCATTAATATCATCTTCTTTGACATTACAAACATAAATCATTGGTTTTGCGGTTAAGAAATGAAATCCCTTGATTAATTCTTTCTCTTCTTTCGATAACTCTAGGTCGCGAATTGCGGCTCCTTTTTCTAAAGCCTCCTTGGCCTTCATCAATATAGCATATTCAACGACTGATTCTTTATCAACTTTCATCAAGGCTTTCTTCTCAATCTTTTGACTACGTTTTTCAATCGTATCAATATCCGCAAAAGCTAGTTCTAAATTGATTGTCTCGATATCACTTATTGGGTCAACTTTTCCAGCCACATGAATAATATCGCCATCATCAAAGCAACGGACTACTTGACAAATCGCATCAACATCACGAATATGTGATAAAAACTGATTGCCAAGTCCTTCGCCTAAACTCGCACCTTTTACAAGCCCTGCGATATCAGTAAAGCTAAATGATGTATAAACAGTGCTTCTTGGATGATATATATCGACTAATTTTTGTAATCTTTCATCTTTTATTTCCACAATTCCGACATTTGGTTCAATTGTCGCAAAAGGATAATTAGCACTTAGAGCTTTTGATTTAGTTATAGCATTAAATAGTGTTGACTTACCAACATTAGGAAGTCCAACAATACCAGCTGTTAAACTCATAATAAACACCTATCTTTCTAATATATTATTTTATCACAATTTCCCATTTATTTAAAGATAAATAAGTAAAAAAGTGAATGATGAACTCATTCACTTATATTTTATTTTACCAAGTAAGCTCAACTGTAACTTCTTTGCCATTACGAAGAACTTTAACCTCGATTGTCGTATTCGAACCAACAACGATGGCGCCAAGTTCTGCTCGAAGTTGTAATGAATTCTTAAGAACAAGGCCATTGAATTCTAACATAATATCATCTTTTTGAAGTTTTCCATAAGCAACGCTTCCTTCCGATACTTCTGTAACATAAATACCAGTCTTTAAACCATCAGGAATAATATATTTATATTCAGCGTTCTTATAATCACCTTGAAGAAGATCACGAACAGCGATAACTGTAACCCCAATACGAGCTCTAGTTGGAACTTTTCCTTTTTCTATATAAGGAAGTAGTTCCACTAAATCTTTAGATGGAATTGAGAATCCCATATTATCAATATCAGTTGAGGCAAATTTCAAAGTATTAATTCCAATTACTTGACCATATAGATTTAGAAGTGGTCCACCAGAGTTACCAGGATTGATAGCAGCATCATGTTGGATATATGCGGCGTCCCAGTCATTAACTCCATCACTATCTGTATCATCAGAGATATAACGAAGTGGATAAGAAATAATACCTAAAGTCGCTGAAGATGAATAATCAAATCCCTGAGGATTACCAATTGCCACGCAGTAATCTCCAGCCTCAATATCACCAGAATTACCAAACGCTAATGGTTTAATATATTCATCATAGAAAAATTCCACAACCGCCATATCCACTTTATCATCAGTTTGGATTAAAGTCGCATCTATTTCTTCATCGATTTGATGAAGATAAATCTTTAAAGCATCACTATCTTTAACAACATGACGATTAGTTAATAAATAATATCCATATTTCACAATATCATTATTATTTTCTAAATCTTCATAAACGATTTCACCATTTTCTAAAATACCATATGCAAAATAAACAAAACCAGAACCAACACTTGATTTAACTAAAGCATTAGTGTTGCTGTAGGCATAATTTGCGACACCAAAAATGGAGTCTTTCGTTTCTCTTATAACATATTTAACGTTATCTTCACTATTAGAATATTGTTTTGCACGAGGTGTGATATTGATAGTTAATTCATCTTTGATGTTATTATCTATTTTTGATGCTACTGTTACTTTTAAAGTCCCTGTTATATGATCAGGAATATTTAAGACACCATTATCATTAATAGTAATATCTCCATTTGTGACTAGTTCATCACCAGCACATAATGAATCATCAATACTCCATGTCACATCTTGAGAAGCATTATTTGGAGTAGTTTTAAATCTTAAATAACTAACTGTTCCATTTTGAAGACTACTTTCACTAATGATATCTATCTTAGTTGGAGCTTCATTTGTGTAAGTTATTTCTTCTTCGACAATTTTCACAAAGATTTTACCAATGGCGGCTTCATCTGATACTGCTGTAGCTGTGATTGATACACGACCACTCTTAACTCCTGTCAAAACACCATCAGTTGTGATTGTGGCAAGTTCTTCATTATTTGAATGCCAAATAACTCCACCTTCTGCTTTAGCTTCGGGTGTAATAGTATATGATAATTGCACACTTTCTCCAACATTAAGAGTAGTTGGTCCAATAATTGTGACTTTTGTTTCGGTAATAGCCCCAATTATGGTATTACATGCTGTAAAAAATAAAACAGAAATTAATAAAAATACAATTAATAATCTTTTTTTAATCATCTTTATTTCACCTCTAGAATAAATACTCTATTTCAATTTCTTCACCATTTCGAATGGCAGTCCATATAATTTTATTTCCTTTATAACTACGCAAATATGCTTCCAGCATTCTCTCGTTATAAATATCATGCTCATTCATTTTGATGATTACATCACCACTACGTAACCCATATTCATTACCTAATGACATATAAATATAAGCTCCATAAGTATAATTTAAATCAGTCAAATCAACCGAAGGTATATCTTCCAGTTTTAAGACATCGCGGTTAAGTAAATCATTAACACTATAAGCAGTTGTCTTATTCAAAAGATTAACTGATGCAGCCTTTCCTTCTTCCATATCAGATAAAACATTTTTAACTGTATTAATTGGAATCGCAAAGCCAATACCTTCAATTTTCTCTTCTTTATCAGTGACTTTCATCGCATTAATTCCTACTAGTTCACCCTTAATATTGATTAAAGCTCCACCACTACTTCCCGAATTAATAGCTGCATCATGTTGAATAACTTCAACTGTTCCTTCCCAGTCATTACGTCCATCACCGTTAATGTCACGCTCAACATCGATAAAGCGGGATGCACTAGAGATAATACCCATTGTGACTGTGCTGGCATATTCATAGCCTAGTGGATTACCTATTGCAAGAACAATCTCTCCAACTTTTACATCTTCATCACTAAATGAAAGAGGAAGAATATAAATACTAGTAGTAAATTTAACTACTGCTAAATCTTCATATGCATTAAGTCCTAATAAAGACCCATCTACAAGGGTATCAATACTAGATAAATAAACCTTAATTTCTTTATTAGTACTTGTTGTATTAACAACATGAGCATTAGTTAGGACATAATATTCATAATGATCAACATTATTGCTATCTTTAGTCTCTTCAATTTCTTTTGTTGAGCCATCTTTCATAAAGGCTTTTCCTTTATAAATCGCTCCACTTCCTGTTGATTCTAAATGCCAACTGCGGATGATGTTTGTTTTAGTGTATAAACTAACACCAACAACAGCTGATGTCCCTTTTTCACTAGCCGGAATGAAGGCTTCGTTTATATCGTTAATGTCAATATTAACATTATAACTCTTATTCTCAATATTATTTGAAGTCTTACAACCTATAAGAAAGAATATAGATAATAATAAAACAACAATTAATATCTTGTTTTTATTCTTAATCATTAATTATCACCTAACTTAAACAATTTATGAGCATTTTCATATAATTTATTTGATACTTCATTTATATCAATGTTTTTAAGTTCACTAATCTTTTCAATCACATATTTAGTATAACCAGGATGATTAAGTTCACCACGATGAGGATGTGGTGATAAATATGGAGAATCAGTTTCGGATATGATGTGATCTAAACTGATATTTTCCACTACTCTTTTAATCTCTTTAGCGTTCTTAAATGTGACAACTCCACCAACACCAATGTAGTATCCAAGTTTGATGAGTCTTTCTGCCATCTCTAGACTTCCCCCATAACAATGAAAAACACCAATAACCCCAGGATGACTTTCAACCACTTGAAAAGAATCGAATGAAGCATTTCTCGAATGAATAATAATTGGTAAATTTAAGTCTTTTGCGATTTCTATTTGTTTATGGAACATTTCTTTTTGTAAATCAACATAAGTTTTATCCCAATAATAATCAAGACCAATCTCACCTATTGCGACTACTTTCTCATTTTTCGCAAGTTCGTAAATCCATTTTAAATTTAAATCTTTTTCTTTTTGAACTTCACTAGGATGTAATCCAATAGCCGCATATATGAAGTCATATTGACTGGCAAGTTCTAAAGCTTTTAAAGAAGAATCATAATCATAACCAATGGCGATCATTTTATTAACTCCCATGTCAAGAGCTTCTTTTATGACTTCTTCTCTTATCTCATCATATTTACTATCATATATATGCATATGCGTATCAACAATCATAATAACCTCATAAACTATTCATTTATAAAATTATAACATATTTTTACTATTTTGGTAAATACAATTTCTCATTCTTTGTCATTAAGAATAATAAAAAGAGCCCAAGATAACCTTGAGCTCTATAGTGTTTAGATTATTAAATTACTTAATGATCTTAATAACGTTACCAGCACCTACTGTACGTCCACCTTCACGAATAGAGAACTTAGTTCCAAGTTCGATTGCGATTGGGTGAATTAATTTAACAGAAAGTTCAGCGTTATCACCAGGCATAATCATTTCAACGCCTTCTTTTAATTCGATAACACCAGTAATATCTGTTGTACGGAAGTAGAATTGAGGACGATAGTTAGTGAAGAATGGAGTATGACGTCCACCTTCGTCTTTAGTTAATACGTAAACTTGTGCTTCAAACTCAGTATGAGGAGTAACACTACCAGGTTTAACTAATACTTGTCCACGTTGTACGTTTTCACGAGTGATACCACGAAGTAATGTACCAATGTTGTCACCAGCCTCAGCGTAGTCTAATAACTTACGGAACATTTCAACACCTGTAACAACTGTCTTTTGAGTAGGTTTGATACCAACGATTTCAACGTTGTCACCAACTCTAACTTGACCACGTTCAACTCTACCAGTTGCAACTGTACCACGACCAGTGATTGAGAATACGTCTTCGATAGGCATTAAGAATGGCTTATCAGTTTCACGTTGTGGAGTAGGGATGTATTCGTCAACAGCTTTCATTAATTCAATGATAGCTTTTTCAGCTTCTTTGTCGCCTTCCATAGCCTTAAGTGCTGATCCACGGATAACTGGGCATTCATCGCCAGGGAATCCATATTCAGTTAAAAGGTCACGGATTTCCATTTCAACTAAGTCTAATAATTCTTCATCATCAACCATATCGCATTTGTTCATGAATACGATTAAACGAGGAACACCAACTTGACGGCTTAGTAAGATGTGTTCACGAGTTTGAGCCATAGGTCCATCTGTTGCAGCAACTACTAGGATAGCACCATCCATTTGAGCAGCACCAGTGATCATGTTCTTAACATAGTCAGCATGTCCTGGGCAGTCAACGTGTGCATAGTGACGAGTTTCAGTTTCATATTCTACGTGGCAAGTGTTAATCGTTATACCACGAGCTTTTTCTTCTGGAGCACCATCGATTTGGCTGTAGTCCATTGCTTTGTTCTTAGGGTTAGCTTCTGCTAAAACTTTTGTGATTGCTGATGTTAATGTTGTTTTACCATGGTCAACGTGTCCAATAGTACCAATATTAACATGCGGTTTTGGACGTTCAAATTTTTCTTTTGCCATATTAAAAGTTTTCCTCCCAATATTTTACTATAATATTTTAATATAAATTGAATTTTTTTGCAAGAGAAATTTAATAAATAGCGTTATTTTCTATTTATTAACTTTATTTTGTTTTGTTTTTATTATTTATTGTCGTATCCACGCTTCTTTATTACCTCTTCAGCGATTGTCTTTGGACAAGCTTCATAATGTGAAAATTGCATTGTGAAGTTTCCACGACCTTGCGTATTACTACGTAATGCCGTCGCATATCCAAACATCGAGGCAAGAGGTACTAAAGCGGTAATACGATGGAAGCGGGCTTGAACTTCTTGCGAATCGATACGTCCACGCTTTCCGGTAATATCACCAATTACAGCACCAAGATATTCATCTGGTACTTCAATAACTACTGACATTATTGGTTCTAATAACACTGGTTTACAAATTGCGGCTGAATTCTTAAACGCAATCGAACCAGCGATTTCAAAAGCAACAGCGCTTGAGTCTACTTCATGATATGAGCCATCATATAATGTGGCTTTGATATCAATTGTAGGGTAACCAGCAAGGTTACCACTTGGTAAAGCGGCTTCAATACCTTTAGAAACAGATGGGATGTATTCTTTTGGAACAACACCACCGACGATAGCATCCACAAATTCGTAACCTTTTCCAGGATTAGGTTCAAAACGAACTTTAACATCACCATATTGACCATGTCCACCTGATTGACGAATGAAACGACCTTGTGTTTCACCCATGCAAGTGATAGTCTCACGATAAGAAACTTGTGGTTTACCAACGTTACATTCAACGTGGTATTCACGACGCATTCTATCGACGATAATATCTAGGTGTAATTCACCCATTCCCGCGATAATGATTTGACCTGTTTCTTGGTTAATAGTAGAACGGAATGTTGGATCCTCTTCTGCTAACTTTTGTAAGGCATTAGTCATCTTATCTTGGTCACCTTTTGTCTTTGGCTCAATTGCGACACTGATAACTGGTTCAGGGAATGTCATTGATTCAAGAACAGTTGTTGAACCAACTTCACATAGAGTGTCACCTGTAGTTGTACTCTTTAAACCAACCGCAGCCGCAATATCACCGGCAAATACTTCATTAATCTCTGTTCTGTCATTGGCATGCATTAATAGGATTCTAGAAACACGTTCTTTACTATCCTTTGAAGAATTGTATACATAAGAACCTGATTTCAAACTTCCTTGGTAAACACGGAAGTATGTAAGTTTACCAACATAAGGGTCAGTCATAACTTTGAACGCTAAAGCTACAAACTTACCATCATCACTTGGTTTAACTTCCACTTCATGTCCACTCTTGTTTTTTGCCCGAATAGAACCAAAATCTAATGGAGGAGGCCAATAGTCAATAACTGCGTCTAAAACAAATTTTAAACCTTTCTTCTTTAAATGCCTTCCACACCATACCGAGAAAAAAACCATTGTTTAAAGTTCTTTTCT
>JAEEGL016162941.1_pt1 | contig 10979 bp, 11 predicted proteins | sample 9134231 | NCBI WGS metagenome assembly JAEEGL01 (sample SAMN16246548, study PRJNA631951) | gut metagenome | biome: gut microbiome; feature: rumen; material: fiber-attached | host: Bos | place: Iran: Karaj | collected 2018-10 | reverse complement strand
GGGGCAATATCAATCAGGAGGTATTATGGTCAGAACGGAAAAGAACACCGCAAATGATGACGAAATCCGCTCAATGCTCTCAAAACTCGCTTTCGGTCCCGTTGCCGACGCGGTCAGACTGCTTCTCCACGCCGATGAAATGAGCGACAGAATGATTAAAAAACTCGACCTTTCCGCGGTGACGGATATCAAGCGCTCCTCATCCGGCATAACGGAAATAAAGCTCTGTGACAGACTCAAGGCAATCGCGATGCTCAGCGCGTGCCGTGACAGCACGGCGGAGATTCAGAGAGAATTTGTCGAGGCGCTGTCGGGAGGCGGATATCCGTACAGCGAAGAAGAGGATGACGGCGCGGGTGAAATTTAAAGAATTCTCGGCAAAGCAGCTCAAGGTCCTCAGATGGTGGCTCCCCTCGTCACCTTACCGGGACTGTGACGGGATAATCTGCGACGGCGCGGTCCGCTCCGGCAAAACGGTCTGCATGTCGGTTTCCTTCATATCCTGGGCGATGCTGACCTTCAACGGCTGTTCATTCGCCGTCTGCGGCAAAACGGTCGCTTCCGCGCGCAGAAACATTGTGACTCCTCTTTTGCCGCTTCTCTCTTCCCTCGGCTTCGCCTGCGAGGAAAAGGTTTCAAAAAACACCGTTGAAATTTCGGCGTTCGGAAACAGAAACCGCTTTTATCTTTTCGGCGGGCGTGACGAAAGCTCCGCTTCGCTGATTCAGGGAATGACCCTTTCGGGTGTGATGCTTGACGAGGTTGCCCTGATGCCGCGCTCATTCGTCGAGCAGGCGGTCGCGAGATGCTCGCCCGACGGGGCGAAGCTCTGGTTCAACTGCAATCCCGGTCATCCGCTTCATTGGTTTCACGAGGAGTGGATAAAGAAACATAAGGAAAAGAACTGTCTGTATCTTCATTTCGTTATGAGCGACAATCCGTCGCTCAGCCCCTCAACGCTTGAAAGATATGAACGGCTCTATACCGGCGTTTTCCGCGACAGATACATTCTCGGCAAATGGGTCGCGGCGAGAGACACCGTCTATCCGATGTTTTCGCCCGAAAGGCACGTCGTAAAAGTGCCCGAGAACTTTGAGAAGTATTATATTTCCTGCGACTACGGAACCGTTAATCCGTCATCCTTCGGGCTCTGGGGTAAAAATAACGGCGTCTGGTACCGCATAGCGGAGTATTATTACGACTCAAGGATTACGGGTGTCAGGCGCACCGACGGCGAGCATTACGAGGCGCTGAAACGCCTTGCGGGCGGCAGAAAAATCGAGGCGGTCACGGTTGACCCATCGGCAGCGAGTTTCATTGAAACCGTGACCAGAGACGGAAAATACAGGGTTATCCCCGCGAAGAACGATGTGCTTGACGGCATAAGACGGGTTCAGGAAGCGCTGCGTGAGGGAAAAATTCTTATCGGCGAAGACTGCGCCGACACCATCCGCGAGTTTTCGCTTTACCGCTGGGACGAAAACGCTCTCAGGGACAGCGTAATAAAGGAAAACGACCACGCGATGGATGACATAAGATATTTTGTCTCAACGGTTCTTTGCAGGGAAGACGGCGGGGAATTCTTTGCGGTGTTCCCTAAAAGACAGTAACGGAAATATGGCAAAATTCAGAAGAAAAGCGCGCAGGGAAATCGAAGCGCCCGTGACGGCTCCTGAAAACAGGCATCCGTTCACGCCCCTGCAGAATTATGTGCCGCTGACCTCATCCTGCAGTAAGCTGTGGTACGCCCTCAGGGAGGCAATCCCGGTCGTTGACGCGGCAATTTACAAGACCGTCAGACTTACCGGAGGATACAGTGTCAGATGCTCCGACGAAGCGGCGCAGAAGGCGCTTGACGAAATACTGATGAATGTTCCGGTCGGCGGAAACCGCCGCGGAATATGGGCGTTCACCGAAAGCTATCTCGAGCAGCTCCTGACTCTCGGGACCGCGGTCGGCGAAATAGTGACGGACTCCGACGGAGACCCGGCGGGGCTCTACAACGCTCCGCCCGATAACATTGAGCTGAGCCGCGCGGAAAACGGATTTGACATTGATATTTGTGTCAGAAAAGGCGGCGAAACGGTGAAAGTGCCCTGCGGCGACCTGTGCTTCATCAGCGTTTTAAATCCCGATCCCGGAGCGCTCTGCGGCAACTCAATGCTCAAGGGACTGCCTTTTGTCAGCAACATTCTGCTCAAAATCTATGAGAGCATCGGCGTCAACTGGGAGAGGGCGGGAAACATCCGTTTTGCGGTGACCTACAATCCCAAAAACGACGCTCTCGACCGCGCGTACGCACGTGACAGGGCGGAGCAGATTGCCGACGAATGGAGCAGGGCGATGAAGCCGGGCGGCGAGATAAGGGACTTTGTGGCTGTCGGCGACGTGCAGATTAAAGTCATAGGAGCGGACAGCCAAATTCCCGACTGCGAGGTGCCGGTCAGGCAGATGCTCGAGCAGATAGGTGCAAAGACAGGCCTTCCTCCGTTTATGCTCGGTCTCTCCTGGTCATCGACCGAGAGAATGTCATCCCAGCAGGCGGACGCACTGACAAGCGAACTCGAGTCATACAGAAGAATACTGACGCCGGTGATTCTTAAAATCTGCTCGGCGTTTCTCGGCGCTAAGGGATATTCCTGCCCGCTCGAGGTCGAATGGGACGAAATAACGCTTCAGGACGAGCTTGACAGGAGCAGGGCGATGTTATACCGCGCGCAGGCAAATAAACTTGAAAAGGAGAACAAATGAGCAAACAAAACGAAATAACGGAGCAGGAGCTCGCTAAAATCCGCGAATACACCCGCAAGGATGTGACGGCGGATGAGATTTACACCTTCTCCCTGATTCTCTGCGATAACGAAACAGACAGGGATAATGAAAAATTCACCGAAGATTCCCTTAATAAACTTGCCGGAATGTTTGTCGGCAAGACGGGGATATTTGACCACAATATGAGCGCCGGAGGCCAGACGGCAAGGATATATTCGGCGGCAGTCGAAAAGGATCCGTCAAGAAAGACTTCAGACGGAGACGACTATATCTGCGTCAAGGCAAAGGCGTATATGATGAGAACGGCCGCGAACGAGAATCTCATCGCCGAGATAGAGGGCGGCATCAAAAAGGAGACGAGCGTCGGATGCAGTGTCAGGAGCATACGCTGCTCAATCTGCGGCAATGATATCAGAACGGAAAAATGCGGCCACCGCAAAGGCGAAACCTACGGCGGCAAAAAATGCAGCTGGCTTCTCTGCGACCCCGAGGACGCTTATGAATGGAGCTTTGTTGCGGTTCCCTCGCAGAGAAACGCGGGCGTAATAAAATCCCATAAAATCGAGGATAAATCAAAATATCCCGACTGGGTTGAGGAGTTCAGGCAGGAGATGAAGCAGGATATAATCAAAGACGGCGCGGGTCTTCTGCCGTTTTTAGGCAATTCCCTGCTCGGCGATATCTGCGACTGCCTTTCCCTTAAAAAGCTGCGAGAAATGAGAGACTCTCTTAAAGAGCAGCGAAAAAAACAGCTTCCGCTTGTTTCAGTTTTTGCCGCACCCGCGGAAGAAACGCCGGCGGACAACAGCGATTATAAAATATAGGAGGACAATATGAATATTTCTTTTGACGGCTTCAACAGGAAGCTGCTTACATTCGCCGTTGACAGCGAGATTGAGCCGGGCACGCTTGTCACGATTTACGAAAACGGCAAGGTCAACGCGGCGATTGACGATGATTTTATCGGCGTTGTCATCAACTGCGACGGCAGATACGCCGGAGTTCAGGTTGAGGGAGCGGTCACCGTTCCTTACAGAGGAAACTCAATCGCCGCGGGTTACAGCGGACTTCTCGCGGACAGCAACGGAAGACTCACAGCGGGCGACGCGAGAAAGGACAGAATCGTTCTTGACGCCGACACCGAGGCAAAAACCGTTACATTCATACTTTAAGGAGGAGATACAATGCCCGATTTTGATAATATCAGACTTGAAAAAGGTCTTTACGCAGGCGGCAATTTCACCGCCGCGCTGACATCGGCGGACCCCGATGAAAAATACAAGGGAACAAAACTTGAGGGGCTGGACGCCTTTCAGCGCCAGCTCAAAAGATTCGGCATCAGGGTAAGCGGCGCTTCGAGCGACACGGTTGAGAAATTCTTTTCTACGGCGCAGAGCAGCGTGCTTTTCCCCGAATTTGTCGCAAGAGGAGTCAGAGCCGGCATGGAGCAGGCGGACATTCTTCCCGACATTGTCGCGGTCACAACCTCAATAAACGGCAGGGATTACAGATCGCTGAGTTCCGTTCCGGGAAATGAGGACAGGGAACTCAAGGCGGTCAGCGAGGGAGCGTTCATCCCCGAAACTCACATCAAAACAAAAGAAAATCTTGTCACGCTCAGAAAGAGGGGAAGAAGTCTTGTCGCTTCCTATGAGGCAATCCGCTATCAGCGCCTCGATCTTTTTGCCGTGACTCTGCGTCAGATAGGCGCGTATATCGCCCGCACTTTGCTCAGCGACGCGATTGACGTTCTTGAAAACGGCGACGGCAACAATAACGCCGCTCCCGTAATCGGCACGGCAACTCCGGGTACTCTCTCATATTCCGACCTGATTTCACTCTGGAATTCATTTGACCCCTATGAGCTTAACACGCTTGTCGCGTCTCCGGATATGATGGCGAAAATTCTCAATATGAGCGAATTCCGCGATGCCGCGGCAGGTCTCACTTTCCACGGTACGGGAAAGGCGCTGACTCCGTTCGGAGCGAAGCTTATCAGAAGCGGAGCCGTCGGACAGGGCAAAATAATCGGTCTCGACAAGTCATCGGCGCTTGAAATGGTCAAATCCGGCGATGTAATGACCGAGTATGACAAACTGATTGACAGACAGCTTGAAAGAGCCGTGATAAGCTGTACCGCCGGCTTTGCCAAAATCGCGGACGGCGGCGCGAAAGTGCTCAGCTTATGATTTGCGTTCAGGATGTTCTCCGCCTTGTCAGAGAGCAGTATCCCGCCGATGAAACGAGCAATTCGCTCTGCTCCGCGGCGTGCCTGGAAATTGAGAAAAGTCTTAAAGAGGACGCGGACGCAGGCGACATCCGCGTTCTCAATGCCGCGGCGGCTCTCTGCCACAGAAAATCGGTCATCCGCGCCGCTCAGCAGGATGACGGGGTAACTTCATTCAGGGCAGGCGATGTTACGGTCAGGATATCGCCGTCAAAGATGCTTGAAAACGCGGAGGATTCGCTTCGCGAAGCAATGCTGGCGGCGGCGCCTCTTCTGAGGGATGACGCCTTTGTTTTCAGGAGAATCGGCTGATGATAACGGAAAATTTATTTCGCAGATACGCGCGTCCCTGCTCGTTTTCCGACGGGCGGGGAAACACGCTCGGGGAGATGAGCGCCTTTATCTCTCCGCTCAGATACAGAAACAAGATGTATATTTACGGAGTCAATACGGCAATCGGCTATAATTCCGAGGGTTATTATCTTTATATAGGCCCCGCCTCCGCCGACATAACCGGGGACGGCATTTCCGTTCACTGCGGAGATGACACATATATTATTGACAGGGCGGAGAAGGTGTATTACGGCTCCAGCGTATTCTATATCTGGGCAGTGCTCAGAAAAACAGTTGAGGTGAATTGAATGAATGAAATCAGCGCGCTTCCGTCATCGGTGACGGAATGGCTCTCCGGCAGGGAGGAGCTTTCGGATATGATTTTCATGACCGAGTTTCCGCCCGTTAAAAAGGCGGTGCCGCTTAAAAAGGTCACTGTCGCGGTCGGCCTCGGAAAAATTGAAATCGTTGACACCTTCGCCGCGAACGACACGGAAAATACGCTTGAAAACAACGAGTATTGCAGACAGGCGAAAATCCGGCTCCGCTTTTCCGTTCACGCCCCTTACAGCGGAGGCGGCGAAGCGTGCCACGCGGCGTTTGCCGATATAATCGACTGCCTCGTTTTTGACTCCGGCCTTGAAATAACGTCATCGGGATGCGGCGGGGTAACGCAGGACAGGGAAGCGGACGCTTTTGTGCTTGAAGCCTACGCCGACATAAATACTTCACTTTGCCCTGCGCAGATAAGCGACCTTGAGTTTCCGTCTTTTCTCGACAAAACCCTGCTCTGCGGCAGCCACATTTCAAACAGCGCGATTCATCTTTCCCCCGAGCAGCAGGAATATCTCGCGTCGCCGCTTGTCACGGGCGTCTATTTCGGAAACGGAAACGCTTCGAGGAGCGTTTCTCTGGGCTTTCGTCCGTCGGCGGTCTTTGTTTTCACGGGAGGATATCCCGCCTGGACTCAGGGCGAAAATGTCATTGAAAGCCGCTTTGCCGCCGCTGCCGGCTCCGCGGGTATTCACGGCATTGAAATCACTGCAAACGGCTTCACCGTAAGCGGCGGAAGCGGCAGTGTTTTCAGAGGTACGCAGCCTCATCTCAATGACGCGGGAATGACTTTTACCTATCTCGCTTTCCGCTGAATAAAAACAATATTCACAAAATATTCGGCAAACCTTTGTCAATTTGCACAAATCACTTTTTCGATATTTTCCGCGTTTTGTTATACAATCCGAATTTTTTTCAGAGTGTTGACGAACGGAAATTTTTTGATATAATGTTACTGTAAATCAATATCGAGGAGAAGAATTTATATGTACGTTAAGGATGTTACGGTTCAGAATCAGGTAGGTCTTCATGCCCGTCCTGCAACATATTTTATTCAGAAAGCCAACGAATTCAAATCATCCATCTGGGTTGAGAAAGACGAACGTAAAGTCAATGCGAAGAGTCTCCTCGGCGTACTTTCGCTCGGCATTATGGGCGACACCAATATCCGTATAATTGCTTCCGGCGCGGATGAAGAGAAAGCGGTTGGCGATCTTGTAAAACTTGTTGAATCCGGTTTTGCCGATTAATCAGAACAGTTTTTAAGCAGTTGACGAAAGTCAGCTGCTTTTTTTGTTTTCCCCTTGAAAAAATCCCTCAATGTGTTACAATAATTAAAACTGCTTTTCAGGGAGGTATAAATTTGGCAAAGGAATTCATGGGCAGGGATTTCCTGCTCGGCAATGAACCGGCTGTCAGAATGTTTGAAGCCGCGGAAAAAATGCCGATTTTTGACTGGCACTGCCATCTCTCACCCAAAGAAATATATGAGAATAAAGAACCCTCGGATATCGCGGAGCTCTGGCTTGCCGGCGACCACTACAAGTGGAGGGCGATGCGTTCCTGCGGAGTGGAAGAAAAATACATAACCGGAGACGCTCCGGGATATGAGAAATTCAAAGCGTTTGCCGCCTGTATGCCTTCGCTGATAGGCAATCCGATGTATCACTGGTGCCATCTTGAGCTCAGAAGATATTTCGGGATAAACGACATTCTCAGCGAGGACACGGCGGATTCAATCTGGGATAAGGCAAATGCAGCAATAAAAGCCGGCGGATTCACGCCGAGAGAACTGATAGCGAAATCAAATGTCACCCATCTGTGCACCACCGACGATCCGGCGGATTCCCTTGAATATCATCAGCTTCTGGCAAAGGAAAATCTTCCGTTCAAGGTGTTTCCCGCGTTCAGACCCGACAAGGCGCTCGGCATTGACGCGCCTGCGTTCCTGCCCTGGCTTTCGGATATGAAAAAGCGCGCGGGCACGGAAATCGATTCATATAAAAAGCTTTGCGAAGTGCTTAAAAGCAGGATAGATTTCTTCGTTTCGCTCGGCTGCTGCGCGACCGACCACGCTTTCTCTTATGTTCCTTATGAGGAAGCGACGGATGAGGAGCTTGAGCGCATATTTGCCGACGCGGTATTCGGCAGAGAAATCTGCACCGAGGACGCCGATAAATACAAGACCGCGCTCCTGCGTTTCCTTGCGAAAGAATACACGGCAAGAAATATGGTTATGGAGCTCCACATCGGTCCGATGCGCAATAACAACACAAAGATTTTCAGCTCTGTCGGTCCCGACGCCGGCTGCGACTCGATTGACGACCGGCTGATTGCGGGAAAGCTTTCCCGTTTTCTTGATTCCCTTGACAGGGAAAATTCGCTCCCGAAAACAATTCTGTTTACCCTGAACCCGAGAGAGAACTATGTTATCGGCTCAATGCTCGGCAATTTCCAGAATTCCGACGCCGAGAGCAAGATTCAGTTCGGCTCCGCCTGGTGGTTCAACGACAATATCGACGGTATGCGTGAGCAGATGAAGGCGCTCGGCAATCTCGGAGCGCTCGGCAAATTTGTCGGTATGGTAACGGATTCCCGTTCCTTCCTTTCCTATCCGAGGCACGAGTATTTCCGCAGAATAATGTGCAATCTTCTCGGAGAATTTGTCGAAAACGGCCAGTATCCCGATGATGAAAAAGCGCTCCGTAAAATCGCGGAGGATATTTCATATAACAACGGATTCAAGTATTTCGGATTAAAGTGAGGTAAAAATTATGGCACAGTATGTAATGGCTCTTGACCAGGGTACCACAAGTTCCCGCGCGATTATCTTTGACAAAAAAGGCAATATCGTTGCCAAGGCGCAGAATGAATTTGAGCAGATTTATCCCAGAGCGGGCTGGGTTGAGCATGACCCGCTTTCAATTCTTTACAGTCAGTTCCAGTCTGTTTCCGCGTGTATGGCGGGTTCGGAAGTCAAGCCGAGCGAGATAGCGGCAATCGGTATCACCAACCAGCGCGAAACCACGATTCTCTGGGACAGACAGACCGGCAAACCCGTTTACAACGCAATCGTATGGCAGTGCCGCAGAACCGCGGAATACTGTGAAAAACTCAAGGAAGAGGGACTTGAGGATTATATCAAGGAAAAGACCGGCCTTCTGATAGACGCGTATTTCTCCGGCACAAAAATCAAGTGGATTCTCGACAATGTTCCCGAAGCGAGAAAGCTCGCGCAGGAAAACCGCCTGCTTTTCGGCACGGTTGAAACCTGGCTGATATGGAATCTCACCGGCGGCAGCGTTCACGTGACCGACTATTCAAACGCTTCCAGAACAATGCTTTTCGATGTTGACAATCTCTGCTGGGACAAATACCTCTGCGAGAAGCTCGGCATCCCGATGAATATTCTTCCGGAGCCGGTTCCCTCAAGCAAGATGTACGGCAGAGTCGCAAAGGGTATTCTCGGCCTTGAAGCGCTTGAAGGAATCCCCATCTGCGGCGCTATCGGCGACCAGCCCGCCGCCCTTTTCGGCCAGGCGTGCTTTAATCCGGGCCAGGCGAAGAACACCTACGGCACCGGCTGTTTCCTTCTTATGAACACAGGCGAAACCCGTGTAAAATCAAAGAACAACCTGCTTACCGGCATTGCCTGGGGAATCGGCAACAAGGTCGAGTACGCGATAGAGGGCTCGGCTTTCAACGCGGGTTCCGTTATCAAATGGCTGCGTGACGAGCTTCACATGATTGACTCCGCCCGCCGCTGCGATGAGCTTGCGGAGAGCGTTCCCGATTCAAACGGCATTTACTTTGTTCCCGCGTTTACCGGACTCGGCGCTCCCTACTGGGATATGTACGCGAGAGGATGCATCGTCGGCCTTACGAGAGGCGTCAACCGCGCTCATATCGCGAGAAGCGTTCTCGAGTCAATCACTTATCAGATGACCGACCTTCTTGAATCAATGAAATCCGATTCCGGAATCGAATTCACAGAACTGCGTGTTGACGGCGGAGCGAGTGTCAGCGATATAATGCTTCAGATTCAGGCGGATCTTATCCGCTGCAACGTCAACAGACCCAAGACGGTTGAAACCACAGCCCTCGGCGCGGCTTATCTTGCCGGACTTGCCGTAGGAGTCTGGAGCAGCAAGGAAGAAATCGAGAAGAACCGTCAGGTTGAAAGAGTGTTTGAGCCTCAGATGCCCGAAGAAACGAGAAACGAGCTTTACGCGGGCTGGAAAAAGGCGATAGAGCGCGCGAAAGGTTGGGCAAAATAAGTGGATTATATGAAAGAATCCTTGAAACTTCACTATGAGTGGAAGGGTAAAATAGGTATCAGCACAAAGACGCACGCTTCAAACAGGGATGAGCTTTCTCTGGCTTACACTCCCGGTGTTGCGGCTCCCTGTCTTGAAATTCAGAAGGATATCAATAAAAGTTACGAGCTTACCGGCCGCTGGAACACGGTCGCTGTTGTTACAAACGGCACCGCTGTGCTCGGCCTCGGCGATATAGGTCCCGAAGCGGGAATGCCGGTCATGGAGGGAAAATGCCTGCTCTTCAAGGAATTCGCGGACATAGACGCGATTCCGGTTTGCATCAGGTCAAAGGATGTTGACGAAATTGTCAGGACGGTCTATCTGATTTCGGGCTCGTTCGGCGGCATCAATCTTGAGGATATCGCCGCTCCCGCCTGCTTTGAGGTTGAAAAGAAACTCAAGGAAATCTGCGATATACCGGTGTTTCACGATGACCAGCACGGAACGGCGGTTGTTGTGCTTGCGGGAGTTATCAACGCGCTCAAGGTTGTCGGCAAGAAGATTGAGGACTGCACCGTCGCGATGAGCGGAGCCGGAGCCGCCGGAGCCGCGATTGCCGCGCTTCTTCACGCCTGCGGAGCAAAGAATATTCTTGTCTGCAACCGTAAAGGCATCATTTCGAGAAAAGAAGGCAACACCCCCGCGGTTGACAAAATCGCTTCATTTACAAACAACGACAATATTGAAGGCACGCTCGAACAGGCGATGAAGGGCGCCGACATATTCGTCGGAGTATCTGCCGCCGGGCTTGTTACACCCGAGATGGTGATGTCCATGGCAGAAAAGCCGATAATAATGGCGATGGCAAATCCGGTTCCGGAAATCATGCCCGATGTCGCGAAAGAAGCCGGAGCCGCCGTTATCTGCACGGGCAGAAGCGATTACCCGAATCAGGCAAACAATGTTCTGGCGTTCCCCGGTATTTTCAGAGGCGCGCTCGATGTCAGAGCGAGCGATGTCAACGAGGAAATGAAGCTTGCCGCTGCCTACGCCAT
>JAEEGL015742844.1_pt1 | contig 10979 bp, 11 predicted proteins | sample 9134231 | NCBI WGS metagenome assembly JAEEGL01 (sample SAMN16246548, study PRJNA631951) | gut metagenome | biome: gut microbiome; feature: rumen; material: fiber-attached | host: Bos | place: Iran: Karaj | collected 2018-10 | reverse complement strand
GCTAAGAAGGCAGTCATAGCGACGGGAGCGCAGGAAAGAATGATCCCGTTCGCGAACAACGACCTCCCCGGCGTATACGGAGCGGGTGCGGTCCAGACGCTGATGAACGTATACGGCGTCGTGCCCGGCAAAAACGTCGTGATGGTGGGAGCAGGCAATATCGGACTTATAGTCAGCTACCAGCTGACCCAGGCCGGAGTCGAAGTGGCGGCGGTCGTGGAAGCGATGCCGAAGATAGGCGGCTACTGGGTGCACGCGGCGAAGATCAGAAGACTGGGCATCCCCATCCTGCTGAGACACACGATAGTCGAGGCGGTAGGAGACAAGGTGCTCGAAGGAGCGGTCATCCAGGAGCTGGACGATAAATTCAACCTCATCGGCGAGCCGCAGAAGATAGACTGCGACATCATCTGCATGGCGGTAGGACTTACGCCGACGACAGAGCTCTTCTGGCAGGCGGGCTGCAAGATGAAGTTCGTGCCGCAGCTCTGCGGATACGTGCCTCTGAGAGACAAGGGCATGCGCACCAGCAACCCGGACATCTGGGTAGCGGGAGACGCCTCCGGTATAGAAGAAGCGTCGGCAGCGATGGTCGAAGGGCGCATAGCGGGTCACGGAGCGGCGAAATCGCTGGGTCTGCCGGTAGATGAAGGCAAATTCAAAGAGTACTGGACAAGACTCGACCACCTCCGCGCCGGAGAAGTCGGAGAGAAGATCCTTGCCGGAATAGGCCAGGTACTCGTAGAAGGATGGGAGGCGTAAACATGAGCTGCTGTGATAAAGAAAAACTCTTCAACAGCGGGGTTCTGACAGAGCACGGAGTCGGAGCCGTACTGCCGCCGCAGGCGGAGTGGGAAGCCAAAAAGGGCGGCTATGTAGTAATAGAATGCCCGAAGCGCATCCCGTGCAATCCGTGCCACACGAGCTGCCCGACCGGTGCGGTGCTTCCGTTCGAAGACATAAATGATACGCCGAAGATAGACTACAGCAAATGCACGGGCTGCGGGATATGCGTATCGCGCTGCCCGGGACTTGCGTGCTTCGTCATAGACCTTTCGGTCGGCGGGGACAAGGCTGTCATCAAACTCCCGTACGAGCTGCTTCCGCTTCCTGTAAAGGGACAGACGGTAAAATGCCTTAACAGGGTCGGAGAAGAGGTAGCGGACGGAGAGGTAGCTGCCGTGACGGAGCCTTCGAAGGACCGCACCTACGTGGTAAGCGTAGTGATCCCGAAAGACAAGATAGACGAGATACGCGCTATCAGAGTCAAGTAAAGGTGGTGTGCTGATAATGCCGAAAGCAAATGTTATTTGCCGCTGTGAAGAAATAGAGATAGACGAGATACGCGAGTGGATAGCGCGCGGCTATGACACGTTCGACGAGCTGAAAAGAGAGCTCCGCGTAGGCATGGGACCGTGCCAGGGACGCGGCTGCCGCGACATAATCCTGCGCGAGATCTCAAAGGCGACCGGTCAGCCCGTAGCCGATATCGCTCCGGGTACGATGAGACCTCCGGTGAAACCGATAAAGATCAGCCTCCTTGCTGAGGACTTCAGGGAAGGTGAACACAGATGACAGATTTCCCGAAAACTGCCGATATAGTGATAATAGGCGGAGGCGGCGTAGGGACCGCTACAGCTTACTATCTTGCAAAATCCGGAAGAAAGAACGTCGTTGTCCTTGAGAAGAACACAGTCTGCTCCGGCTCTACCGGACGCTGCGGCGCCGGCATCCGTGCACAGTGGGGACTTGAACTCAACTGCCGCATGGCCCTTGCCTGCCTTGATACATTCGAACATCTGGATGAAGAGCTCGGGCTGCCCACAGGGCTCAATCAGGGGGGCTATCTGCTCGTAGCCTACCAGGAAAAAGAATGGGCGCAGTTCCAGAAAAATGTCCAGCTGCAGCACAGCCTGGGCATCATGTCCGAAGCGTTCACGGACGTCAAGCGCGCGCAGGAGATATGCCCGGGCGTTGCGGTAGACGACGCGATAGGCTTCACATTCTATCAGAGAGACGGTCACGCCGACCCCTTCCTGACCACCTTCGCGTTCCAGGAAGCAGCCAAGCGCTATGGGGCTAAATTCTGCAAGTTCACGGAAGTAATAGGCCTTAAAGCGAAGGAAGGCGGCATGACGGTAGAGACGAACCGCGGCAGCATCGACTGCAAAGACGTCATCAACTGCGCCGGATCCTGGGCTCAGGATATAGCCGCGATGGCCGGCGTCAAACTGCCGAACTGGGCCGAACGCCATCAGATCCTGATAACGGAACCCGTCGATCCCGGCGTCTGCCCGCCGATGCTTATGAGCTTCAGCGGAAACTACTACATCCAGCAGCGTCCGCACGGCTCGATCATCGCAGGCGAAAGCCCCTCGAGCGACATCAGGCTCGGCTATACGTCAAACGTCAACTCCGTTGCCAGCATAGCCCGCACGGTGCTGAAGCTGCTGCCGCGCGCAAAGAATATCCGCGTCGTGCGCCAGTGGGCCGGCCACTATGATATGACGCCGGATTCTGCCCCGATCCTCGGCGAGACCGAAGTCAAACACTTCTGGCACGCGACAGGCTTCTCCGGACACGGCTTCATGCTCGCTCCGGTCGCAGGCCAGATCATGACGGCTCTGCTCAACGGCGACAAGCCGCCGTTTGATCCCACGATCATGGATTACAGAAGGTTTGAGCGCGGAGAAAAGATAGTAGAGCCGAACGTCGTCTGATCTCACGGACAGTCATTCTTACACAGGCAAAAAGAAACGGCCGGGAGCGGCCGTTTCTTTTTGCCTTTATCCTTCCTGATGCCCGGATGCGCGGCGTCTGCTGCGCAGCGCCGGAAAAACAGCTTTTTCGCAGGGCGCGCTATATTCCGCGCAGTATCGTCTGTTCGCGCCCCGGGCCAACTCCTATAAGAAGTACCGGAACACCCGCTGTTTCTTCTATAAAGCGCACATAATCACGCGCTTCTTCAGGCAGCTCTTCAAATCTGCGGCAGCCGGCTATGCTGCGCTTCCAGCCCTTAAAGGTCCTGTAGAGCGGCTTTGCCCTCGCAAGCTCGGCACAGCTGCTCGGAAAATGTTTTTGAACTTTGCCGTTTATATCGTAGGCGGTGCATATTTTTATCTCGTCAAGCTCGTCAAGGACGTCAAGTTTCGTCAGCGCTATGCCGTCAAGTCCGTTTACTCTGACCGCATAGTCGACCGCTACAAGATCGCACCAGCCGCAGCGGCGGGGACGCCCTGTGGTGGCGCCGAATTCCCCGCCCTTCATGCGCAGGAATTCGCCATTTTCGCCATGATCTTCCGTCGGGAAGGGACCTTCTCCGACTCTCGTACAGTAAGCCTTGACGACGCCGATCGCACGGTCTATGCGCGACGGGCCGATTCCCGCCCCGGTGCAGGCGCCGCCGGCGCAGGGGCTTGAGCTGGTCACGAATGGGTAGGTGCCGTAATCAACGTCAAGAAGAGTAGCCTGCGCGCCTTCAAACAAAACATTCTGTCCGGCCTCGGCGGCTTCGTCTATCTCAAGGAAAGAGTCCCCTAAAAGCGGCTCGATGCGGCGCCCCCAGGCGAGCGCCTTTTCGTATATTTCATCAAACGGAAACGGCTTCCCGCCGTATATCTTTGTAATTATGTCGTTCTTCAGCGCAAGCGTAAGCGAAAGCTTTGCACGGAGGATATCGGCGTTCACAAGATCTTCAGCGCGTATACCTGTCCGCCCATACTTATCGGAGTAACAGGGCCCTATGCCGCGCCCGGTCGTGCCTATTTTCGTATCGCTGGAGCGCGCATTCTCCGAAAGCCTGTCAAGCAGCTTGTGATAGGGCATTACTATATGAGCGCCGTGACTTACGACGAGGCGCGCGGTCTTTCTGCCGCGTGCGGCAAGCTCATCCAGCTCATTGAAGAGCGCCTCCGGATCTATTACGACGCCGTTGCCGATCACACATAACTTATCCGGATAAAGGATGCCGGAGGGCAGCAGATGAAATACATATTTTTCGCCGTCTGCCACTACTGTGTGTCCGGCGTTTGCCCCTCCCTGGTAGCGGACAACAACTCCGGCCTTCGAGGCAAGAGCGTCAACGACCCGCCCTTTGCCTTCGTCGCCCCACTGCACTCCCACAACTATATCCGTGCGGCCTCTCATAAGAACACCCCTTTTGACGATCGTCATATATATTGACAATCTTTCTAAAAACAATATTATTGTAACCCCTGTTGAGAGGCTCAGCAATAGTTATTCGTGGATTTGGGAGTTTTTCAGCGAAAGTTTTCCGCTGCGGGACATCTTTTTTATCGCGGCTTCGCGCGACATCGCTTCTTCTTTTGTATCAAAGCTCTCGTAATAAAAAAGCTCCGCAGGGAGCCTTCCCCTGGTGTATTTGGCGCCCTGCCCGGCGTTGTGTACCGCGACGCGCCTTTTCAGGTCATTGGTCCAGCCGGTGTAGAGCGTGCCGTCGGCACAGCGCAGGATATAGGCATAGGCTGTCATAAAGTATAAGCTCCGGGCATGTTTCTCTCCGGCGGGCCTTTTCTGATCTCAATATCCGGCAGAGCACGCAGAATATCCAACAGGCTGCTGTTTCTGAGTTCGGAAAGGAGGCCTGCGGTGCCCGAAAAGAGCCAGTATGTAATACCGGTGAATGCGGAAAGATGCGCCGAGAGCTCAATCAGCCTTATCGCCGTTACAGTGCATGGAACATCATAACCGCGCTCGGAGAGGCCGCGGCCGAAGCGCCCGGCGGCAGCGCCGGTAATGGCTGCGGCAACAATGACAGCCGTAAGCAGCGCCTTTTTATTTTTCATTTCTTCCAGTCGTGGAAAACCGAAAGACCGCCGGGCGGACCGGGAGCTACTCTACCGTAACGCTCTTTGCCAGGTTGCGCGGCATATCTATGTCGCATCCGCGCTGACGCGCTATATAGTATGCAAAGAGCTGGAGAGGAATGACCGCGACAAAAGGATAAAGCTCCGGTTCTGTAGCCGGCGTAAAGATAACATGGTCAGTATATTGCTTTATTTCATTATCGCCTTCGGTCGCAAGCGCGATTATCGGCGAACGGCGCGCCATCGATTCCTCTATGTTTGAGACCGTCTTTTCCCAGAGGCTGTTTTTAGGGACAAGCGCAACTACCGGCAGCTCCTTGTCAAGAAGCGCTATCGGTCCGTGCTTCATCTCTCCGGCAGGATAGGCCTCCGCATGCAGATATGAGATCTCCTTGAGCTTAAGGGCCCCCTCCAGTGCCGGAGGATACGCTATGCCGCGCCCTATGAAGAAGAAACCGCGCGCGTCGGCAAAATCACGGGCAAGCTCTTCTATCTCTTTCTCCTTTGCAAGAAGCAGCGACAGCTTTCCGGGGATGTCCATAAGGGCCGAGATAAGGCGTCTTTCCGAATCCTCGGGAAGTTCGCCGCGCAGCTTCGCCAGATACATGCCAAGGAGCGTGAGCGCCGTTATCTGCGCGGTAAACGTCTTTGTGGCGGCAACTCCTATCTCGGGGCCCGCCGGCGTGATTATCGATTCTCCGACCTCGCGGTCGATAGTGGAGCCGCGCACATTAGTTATGACAAGACACTTTGCGCCGCGGCTTTTGGCAAGACGGGCCGCATGAAGCGTATCAGCAGTCTCGCCGGACTGCGAGACGAAGACCGCGAGCGTTTCGCTGTCTATGGTCATATTCCTGTATCTGTATTCGGACGCGACCTCTGTGCGTATATCAAATTTTCCGAGATTTTCCATAATGTATGCGGCAGCCACCGTCGCATAATGCGACGTCCCGCAGGCCACGAAATGTATCTTCCGCCATTTTTTGGCCTCTTCGGGAGTCCATGAGAGCTCGCGGGAGAGATCGACGCCCCCTCCTGCGATCCTTCCCAGCAGCGTGTGCGCGACGACGTCCGGCTGTTCGTGTATCTCCTTGAGCATAAAGTGCGGATACTCTCCGCGGCTGGTCATAGCGGCGTCCCAGTCAAGATGCATGGGTTCCTTGTTATGAGGGACCCCTGCAAAATCGAAGAACTCGCATCTTTCTCTTGTTATGCGCGCGATCTCATCGTCGTCCATAAACCACACTACCCGCGTGTATTCCAGCAGCGCAGTCGGATCCGACGCACAGAAGCCCTCTCCGTTAGCGTGACCTACCACGAGAGGGGAGCCCTTGCGGGCCGTCCATATCTCTCCCGGCCTGTCGTAGAACATTATGACCAGCGCAAAAGCGCCTCTTATGCGTTTTGTCAGCTTAACTATGGCTTCCTTCGGGTCTCCGTTGTATACGTAGCCCAGATACTGGACCGCGGATTCGGTGTCGGTCTCGGTATGGAATTTTATGCCGCGCAGCTCAAGATCCTTGCGTATCTCGCGCGCGTTTTCAATTATGCCGTTGTGCACCAGCACGACTCTCTTGTCGCTTGAGATATGCGGATGTGCGTTCGTTTCCGAAACGCCTCCGTGCGTAGCCCAGCGCGTGTGGCCGATTCCTGCCTCGCCGGTCAGCCCGGCCGCCGCCACTTTGGCGGCAAGCACCGAGACCCTGCCGATAGTGCGGACCTCCAGTATCTCGTTATCCTTCACAACAGCTATACCGGCGGAATCGTAGCCGCGGTATTCATGCTTCGCAAGACCGTCAAGAATTACATTTGTGGCTTCTCTGTGACCTATATATCCCATTATTCCGCACATATCGAAAGATCATCCTTTCATGGCTGATAAGCATCTCTATTTTATATCATTCTAACGGCAATATAAAATCCATGCCCAAAAAAAGATTTTTTAGGCTGTGTAAAAGCTTTTTCGGCCGGGTATGGTTTACAGCCAGCGGACCGAGGAATAAGGGAAAATATAAAATACTTCGCGCTGCGGGTATAGCTCTCTGCAAAGGGGGTCGCTCTCCGGCACGCGCGCTTTGAGGAGTGAGCCGCCGACGTCGGCGGTGACAAGAACGGAATTTCGCCCGCGTTCGAGCGGCAGGTGCACTAGATGGCCTGCCGTGATATTGGCAGGGTCTGCCGGCTGCGGCCTTGAGAGCGAAACGCGCACGCAGGAGGGGTCAAGTGCAGCGGCGCGTACTGCCGCGGTATCTGCACGGTCCGCATATACGGTCTGTCCTCCGGGGAAGTTGCGGACCATATGGCAGCCCTCCTGCTTCCACCCTCCCTGAAGTATGTTTTCCGCGCCTGCGGTCACCCGGCCGCGGTAAAGGCCGATGATCTCGGCCGACATCTCATAAAGCCACGGCATATCATGCGTCGCTACTATAACAGCCGTGCCGTGCTGTTCAGCCTCGGTGACGGCCGCCGCCATTATCAGCTGCGCGCTTGCCTCGTCCACGTTGGCCGTCGGCTCGTCCAGCAGCAGCACACGGGGACGCAGCGCAAGGCGCGCCGCCAGTGCAACGCGCTGCACCTCTCCTCCGGACAGCTGATACCACTGACGCGGGGCAAATTCATCGGGATCAAGCCCCACCCGTGTCAGGCTCTCACGAACTATGGCTTTTACCTCAGACGCCGATGTTCCCCGCAGTCTGAGCCCGAAAGCGATGTTCTCAAATACCGAACGGCTCAGAAGAAATGAGTTCTGAAGCAGGTATGTAACTTCACGTCGGATCACGCTTTCCCGTCCCGCCGCCGGCTGTCCGCGGTAGAGCAGAGTACCGCTGTCGTAAGGCATAAGAAAAGAAAGGACCTTCAGCAGCGTTGACTTTCCGCTCCCGTTGGGCCCCACGAGACCGGTTATCCCCTCAGACCTTATCGTGAGATCCGAGATGTCGAGGATCGGCGTATCTTTTCGGTAGCTTTGTTTAAGGTTATGTATCTCATAAAGCGTCGTCATGAAAAATCACCACGGCAAAGGCGGCGTTCATCCGTCAAAGACAGAGCGCCGCCCGCTGCGTTTAACTCTTTCTTTTCCTTTCCGGACAACAGGCGCCGCAGGCCCCGCCGTCCGGCGCGGAAAGCACCGCATGCTCTGCAAAGAGCGTTTCCGCCGCTTTAAATCTGCATTTCATGCGATGCCCCCGCTTCTTTCGCACAGTGAGATCTATTTGCCGTGCTTTTTGTTCCATTCGTCGGAGTTCGGGAAGAAGAGCGGCTCTCCGTACTCGCTGACTTTGAAATCCTTGATTATCGTCTGTGCCTCGTCGGCGCAGAGCCAGTCGACAAATTTTACGACGTCGGCATTGTTCACATTCGGGAATCTCTTCGGGCTGACCTCTATTGCGGCTATAAGGTTGAGGAGTATCGGATCGCCCTCCACGAGCGGGACTATTTTAAGACCGCTTTTCTTTGTAAGGAAGGTGGCCCTGTCCATCAGCGTGTAGGCATTGCGCTTATCGGCAAAGATCGTCGTGGGGCCGTTGCCGAGCTTGCCAAGCGAAAATACCGTGTACCATTCATCCTTTTCTCCGTCGGGGGAGATACCGGCAGCATTCCACACTTTCATTTCCGCCACATGAGTGCCGGACATATCTCCGCGGCTTATAAACGGCGCGTTCGCAGCAGCTATCTTTTTAAAGGCTTCGACCGCAGATTTCATCCCCTTGATTCCGGCGGGGTCGTTTTCCGGGCCGAGAATCACAAAGTCGTTATACATAAAATCCCTGCGGTTCTGTCCGAAGCCGTCCGCTATAAACTGGTCTTCGAGAGCCCTTGCGTGAACCACTACAAGGTCGAAATTCCCTGTTTTTGCCTTCTCCAGCGTTGCGCCGGTGCCGGCCTTTTCAATGACGAATTCCGTCCCCGTCCTGGCCTTGTAGGTATCGGCAAGAAGCGGGATGATACCTGCGTCTACCGGACCGATCGTACTTGAGAGCCTGATCGTGCCGGCAAATGCGGGCGCGCAGATAAGGAGAAAGAGAAGAGCCGCGGTCAGTCTTTTTATATTCTTCATAACGTTAGAACACCATCCTGTTTTAAATTTAATTTTGTGTCCTGCGGCGCAGGAAAAACAACGATATGTTAAGCAAAAGCGATATAAGTATCAGAATCACGCCGAGCGCTATCCCCAGCGCAAAATCCCCTTTGCCTGTTTCAAGCGTTATCGCGGTGGTTATGGTCCTGGTATGCCATTTGATATTGCCGCCCAGCATCATCGCTGAACCCACTTCGCCGACGATACGCCCAAGAGCCGTAAGCGCTGCTGTCAGGATCATAAAACGTGCTTCCCAGAGGCTCACGGCGGCAAGTCTCGCCCCCGACGCGCCCAGCGTAAGAAGCGTCTGGCGCAGACGGCTGTCAAGCCCCTCCACTGCCGAAGCAGTGTATGCCGTCACGATCGGGGTGCCCAATATCACCTGGCCTATGGCCATTCCCTCGACTGTGAAAAGCAGTTCCCAGTTCCCGAGCGGGCCGCGGCGCGATATGAACGCATATACCAAAAGACCTATCACAACGGTAGGCAGCGCAAGAAGCGTATCTGTCACGGTACGGAGCGCACGTTTGCCGGGGAAGCTGAAATAGCCGAGAGCAAAGCCCAGCGGAAGGCCCAGCGCCAAAATCAGCGCCATTGAAAGAGCCGTAAGGCGCAGCGTTGTGGCAAGAATGACCATCGTCTCTTCATCTGCGGTAAAAAGAAGACGAAAGGCCTGGACGAAACCGTTCGCAATAAAGTCCATTGGATAGATACCAGATGCAGGTCAGTATGCCTAAAAAACGGACAGACGCGTTATCCGCGTCCGTCCGCCATATTGGAAAGGGCTGTTAATGCCCGTAACGTTTTTCTGCTTCCGGGAAGAAGAGCTGCTTGCCTTCGACCTTGTAGTTGGCAATATCTTCCTGGACCTTTGAAGATGTGATCCAGTCAATGTATTTGAGCGCGAGGTCGTATTTCACGTTGGGATGCTTGAGCGGGCTTACGGCCATTACGCTGTACTTGTTAAGGAGCTCGCTGTCTCCTTCGCAGATTATGACCAGACCTTTTCTGCCGTTCAGCCCGGCGTCATACTTTATAAAGGTGCCGCGGTCGGTGAGAGCATAACCGTTCTGCTCGTCTGCGATATTGATCGTTTTAAGCATGCCCTGCCCTGTCTGCACATACCACGGGGCCTTGTCAAAATCCTTGACTCCGGCTTTCTCCAGCAGTTTAAGCTCCGCCGTATGCGTGCCTGATTTGTCGGCGCGGCTTACAAGCTTCTGCTGCTTCGCGGCTATAGTCGCAAACGCCTGCACGACAGGCTTGCCCTTTACGCCGGCCGGATCGCTTGCGGGACCGATAAGAACAAAATCGTTGTACATGACCTTGCGGCGGTTGGCTCCGGCTCCCTCTTCCATAAACTTGTCCTCCTGCGACGGAGAGTGCGTCAGGACAACGTCTACATCCCCGTTGCGCCCGTATTCAAGCGCCTTTCCGGTACCTACCGATACCCACTGGATCTCCATGCCGGTATCCTTCAAAAGAATAGGCGCAAGATAATCAAGCAGGCCGGTGTTGTCAGTGCTCGTAGTTGTGGCCATACGCAGCACGGGAGCTTTCGCCGCAGCAAGCGAACCAAAGGCAAACAGGCAAACGGCAAGAAGCACAGCAATAGCGGTAAACTTTCTGCTGAAACGCATGGGTGAAGACCCCTCCTCGTATGATTGCGCTGCAAAAGCAGCATATAAATTACGCCCGGCAGGATGAACAAAGAGAGGAAAGTCAGAAATACTTCCGTCCCCTTTTCCAAGCGCGGGAGACGATCCGGTTTCCCGGGACCGCCCTAACGGCCGTTTCCCTTAGCTTTGCGCCTTAGAGAATACGGCTTCAGGGATACTTGGCAGTATACAGATATACTGCAGCGCGGCCAGGCAGACCTGCGCCGTGCTATATTGTACACTACACAATGTGCTCATTCAATATAAAAATATAAGAAAACGAAAGAGAAATGGCGGGAAGCGTTGGGGGCACTTCCCGCAAAAGTGGAGAGCTGAAATGATTCATGCCTTTGCAAAAAAAGAGGCCGCAGCCCCTTTTGCAGAGCACGGCCCAATTAATTTACGCGCCGTTCTCCT
>JAEEGL014189937.1_pt1 | contig 10979 bp, 6 predicted proteins | sample 9134231 | NCBI WGS metagenome assembly JAEEGL01 (sample SAMN16246548, study PRJNA631951) | gut metagenome | biome: gut microbiome; feature: rumen; material: fiber-attached | host: Bos | place: Iran: Karaj | collected 2018-10 | reverse complement strand
TCTCGTTCTCATCTCTCTATCGGAATGATTTGTTTCTATTTGCAAAGATATCCGATAAACTTCTTCATCTTCAAAAATAAAGGTCGAGCCTTTCACCAAGAATTCGACCTTTATTATTTTAGGTTCAAAGAAGGGTATTGGACACCAATTATTATTTCCATCGAACATGAGCATACTCTTGCCCATGCAAAAAGACAAAAAATAGTTAATTATTGCCGAGGATAATGTTAACTATTTGGATGACATCACTGACAGTATACGCTCCGTCTCCATTCAAATCAGCATTGGAAAGCTTGATGCCATCCACATCAATCCCAAGTATATAATTGACTAACATAACTACGTCCGACACAGTAACCACCTTATCGTCATTGACATCACCCATTAGGATAGAAGAATCAATTAACGTAACAGGAAGTGATATAGGACGGTCTTCCTCATATTTTGCATTTATGTATGCATGGAATGGTGTTACCGTTGCCTTGTCCTTCAATGTGAAACTTTTTCCATCATTTGCTATGGTATATATCCGTTCTTTCTCAAGTGCAACCATAGTACCTATTAAGTTATAGTATTGTGAACCGCTTACCAACTTACAATCAGCCACCAAGGTTGCATTCTTTCCCTCAAACTTAACCTCCTTGCCTTGAAGCGAAGAGGAAAAACCGATGAGATAAGGTACATACGCCTCCATCTTCTCTGTCATGCCGTAGAACATGTCCTTTCCTTCATATTCGCAAAACTCTCTTACCCAAAAATCCTTATTTGTATCATCTACTGAGTGAAAAAAGTCAATCTCCCTACCGTTGGCAATGGTTTTAGACACTTCAAAAGGAAGGGCTATTGTTTCCCACGCATCGCCCTCTGACACCAAGACAGGAGTCCTGCTATAAGAGACAGATTTGGCCGTAAAGGTAATGGGGACAAAGAAATCACAATTGTCTGTCAATGTAATCCTATCGGACTTCAAGCCTTCCACCATGTTATTCACACCTTTTATAAGTTTATCTTTAAGTGTCGTTCCATTCGTGAAATAATAGAGTGTATTGGGATTAGCATTAGGTGTAATGGAAGTGATAGCGTCTTCTGATATGCCAGAAAAATCTACGGCTACTATATCATCCCCGATGATGATATCACCACTGGCTGGTGCTCCTTTCACTGTTCCATCGGCAGTATATCCTACATATCCACGGGCCAACTGATAAGATCCGCTTGCACCCACTTCATTGTAGGTCTTGCGATATTTCATGCCTATGATATAATAGTCACCATACACTCCTGTGTATTCAAAGGGAATATCTATGCTCTCTCCTGGCCTGAGCACCTCTGAATAGTCTATGTATTGCACAGCATAGTAAGTGCCGTTGCCACTCTCGTTGTGATAGATGAAAAAGCGTAGGTTTCCTGCCCATGTAGAGTCCGTAGGATTAGTGATGGTATAGTTACCCTTAATCTTGTTTCCGTAAATTTTCCCTTTCAAGGCATTCTCCACGCTAACCTTGGTACACAACACCTCTCTTGTGGTGAAACTTCCTTCAGAAATATAAACATTAGAAGTAGCAATGACATTTTTGCCACTTTGATCTGTGGAAAGAGACACATTATAATTGCCTGCCTTTGGAGGTGTGAAACTGACCCTAGCTTTCGTCGTCTTCCCAGCAATAAGCTGTATGTTGAAAGAGGAAGTCGACGAATAGTCACCTTCGTCGTTAGTAGCTTTAAAATATACGTTGCCGCGATACTCTTCGCCAACGTTCTTAATGGAAACATCCACCTTTTCTTGTACATTTGCTATCTTGGGCTCCATGAAAGTAAATGAAGCCTCTAAAGCTTTTATGGGATGCCAAATGAGTGTCTTTGTGCCATCTTCGTCCACTATGCACTCGATATATTCAACAACGTGTGGGTTAGGCACCCATTCATCAGTTCGATAGACCTTGCTCATGAGGAAAAGGTTATAACGTCCTGGCTCTGTTATCTGTACGTCTAAACCTTGGTAATATAGGTATCCTGAAGGCAGATTGTTTCCATATATGGTTGAGCAAGTGTGCAACACCCCTGCATCGTCATAGTATCCCAACGCAAATACGAACAATTTCTGTACACCAGTGTAGTTGTAATAAGTGCAATACACAGTGCTACCTATGATGCTATCGAGGGTAAAGGTCAGATGAAGCGGTATTTCCTCTTCTTCTGGTACCACCCCTGGTTCCCCACCCGTGAAAGGCTGAATTCCAATTACTGCCTCTTGAGATGAATTATATCCACTGCCTGTAGAACTGGCTCCAGTTCCAGATGTATCATTCGGATTAAGTACAGACAGAAGGAAATATCCATCAGTGCCGTTGTTCCATCCCCAATTAATATGGAAGAGTTCCTCGCCGTCATAGCCATCAATGATGAATGCATGGCCACCGCCCGAAGATTGACCACCATACGCAATAGGCCTGCCTGCTAATAACTCGGAATACATTAACTGTGTCCATGCATCATAACTGTAATTATCCCTCTTCACGTATTTTATTTTGCTGTCATATCCAAAATAGGTGCTTAATACACGGGGATAGTCAGAAAGGGAACTACTTGAACCACCCAAGCGATAGTTCATTTCAAGGGCAACACCACAGTATTTCGACAAAGTTGCAACGGCATTATTTTGCTCTTCGGTCTCCTTACCATTATATACGTCGAGCATGTTTTCCCAGTCAAGTGGAGAGTTAGCGGGTATGGTGTCAAGGATTATTTCATCATAACCAGTGTACTGGTAGATATTTTTGTAACCAGGGATCTCAGCTTGGGTTGCATCGGGCCATTTATGATAATACATCAATTGAGCCATGGCAGTAGCACCACAGCCTACAGGCAGATGAGTTCCAGAAATCTCAGGCAAAAGATTACAGAAAGGTTCGTCTTGTGTCCATCGCGATTTCAGCATTGGGATGATGGCTCTCATGGTGGGGACTTTCCGCATCACCTGTAACTTTTCCATGCCTGCTTCGTCCAAATACTCTATTTGTTCTGCATATCCATTTAACCATTCAGCCATATTGTCGGGAATGTTGTCCGCATCAATGTTACCATCGTCGGAATAACCTAAAATAGTGGGAGTACGGTCATCACCAGAAACGATAACGAATCCACCATTTTCGTCATTGTTAAAAATGTAGTAACTGGCATTTTTAGCAGAAACACCTCTACCTTTTGCTGCATGTGGAGCTCTTCCCTTATAGACCAAAGACATTTTAGTAGGCTTCTTGGCCCCTCGTTTGAGAAAGAAGGATTGGGCAGACTTTAGGGCTGCATCCCTGTCTACTGGTGCAGCACTCGCTCCTATTGTCAAAAGCAACAAGAGCATCATCAAATAATTTTTCATAGGCTCAATTAATTAATAGTTATTGAAAATGATGTCTAGTCAATGAAAGTTAGCAGTTCTATCTTCCAACTCAACATACAATTCTAGTATTTGGGGTCAGATTTTAATAGTCCTTCACCATGCATATCGTATTGCTACCAGACTTAGCAATGTAGTCCTCAAAAAGATACAACCATAATGACACGGCTAAGATACAAATAAAATCCGAGAAATGCATTACATTTTATATATTTTTTGAATATTACATGAGTTCGACATTAGAAAAGATTAAAAAAGGCGTAGAGGCGAAACTTTCTTTGCACCTATACTTATGAAAACAATTAGTTTTATAAAACATCCAATCCCATGCCTTTTGATTAGACAATCCTTTAATTTTTAGAACTATCTTTCCACAAGAGAGTGTACTAAAGTGATAACAAAAAGGTGGAAATGCGCAACACATTTCCACCTTTTATTATAATACCCTTCTCGAGAATTAGTCGAGTTGAGCGAGTTTGTTGTCAGAACCGAGCACGTCGATAATCTTGTGCTTGTACATCTTCTCCATTTCGTCGCGAGCAGGACCACAGAACTTACGTGGGTCGAACTCACCTGGTTTCTCAACGAGCGTCTTACGAACAGCTGCGGTGAATGCGAGACGAGAGTCAGAGTCGATGTTAATCTTGCAAACGGCACTCTTAGAAGCCTTGCGAAGTTGCTCTTCGGGAATACCTACAGCATCAGGCAACTTACCACCGTATTCGTTGATCATGTCAACATACTCCTGGGGAACAGAAGAACTTCCGTGGAGCACGATGGGGAATCCAGGCAATTTCACCATGATAGCATCGAGTACGTCGAATGCCAATGGAGGAGGAACGAGCTTACCAGTCTTCGGGTCGCGTGTACACTGCTCTGGAGTGAACTTGTATGCGCCGTGAGAAGTACCGATAGAGATTGCCAAAGAGTCAACACCTGTGCGGCTAACGAAGTCGATTACTTCCTCTGGTTTTGTGTAATGAGACTCAGCAGCAACAACCTCGTCTTCAACACCTGCCAATACACCTAACTCACCCTCTACGGTTACGTCGAATTGATGCGCATATTCAACCACCTTCTTGGTCAATGCGATATTCTCCTCGTAAGGAAGTGAAGAACCGTCGATCATCACAGAAGAGAAACCATAGTCGATACAGCTCTTGCAAGTCTCGAAGCTATCACCGTGGTCAAGGTGAAGAGAAATCTCAGGATGCTTGCAACCCAATTCCTTTGCATACTCTACGGCTCCCTGTGCCATATAGCGCAACAAGGTAGCGTTAGCATAGTTACGAGCACCTTTAGAAACCTGAAGGATAACAGGACTCTTGAGGTCTGAAGAAGCCTTGATGATGGCTTGCAACTGCTCCATGTTATTGAAGTTAAATGCGGGAATAGCATAACCGCCATTGATGGCACGAGCGAACATATCACGTGTGTTCACCAAGCCTAAAGTTTTGTAATCTACCATAATTATATGTTATGTTTAAAATGATGAATATCAATGTTATCTTGCAGATTGCAAAATTAACATTTTAATTTGGCAACACAAAATGATACAACATTTTTTAATGCAGAAACTCTTGAAAAATAGTTAATAACTAAACCATTCCCACACATCATCCTCCAATTTGTCAACTTCATTTGTCAATTTTCCAATTGTATCACTCAATAACGTTAGGCTTCATGTTTCTAAAGGAACAAAAAAAACGGCACCGTGATAGTGCCGCTTTCTATAGGTTATTGAATGTGTTTATTCGTTCTCCGTATCAATCACCTTCCAGATACCAGCAGCAATGGCTGCACCAACGAATGGTCCAACGATGAAAATCCAAAGGTTGGAGAGAGCCGTACCACCTTGGAAGAATGCAGGAGCCAATGAACGAGCAGGATTAACGGATGTTCCCGTGTAACGGATACAAGCCAAGTGAATCAGAATCAAAGAAAGACCGATTGCCAAACCAGCGAAGTTGTTGGTGGCGCCGTTTGTCTTTGCCGTTGCGCCCAATACCACGAGCACGAAAACACAAGTAAAGATAATCTCTGCCAACAATCCTCCCATCATGGAAACACCATTCTGTAAGTCGTTTGCACCCGTTCCAGACAAATCCTCTACGCCCGAAGTGAGCAAAAAGAGCAGAGCAGAACCAATAAACGCACCAAGGCATTGGAAAATGATATACATCAAACAATCCTTAGAACTCATTCTACCACTGAGGAAAACACCCAGAGAAATAGCTGGATTGATATGGCAACCACTGATACCACCAATGGTATAAGCCATTGCAACCACTGCCAAACCAAAAGCCATTGCAGTACCGATGACAGTTCCTGCATTTGCCACGGTAGCACAATCAGAAGAACAATTCAAGCTAACGGCTACACCGCAGCCCATCAACACCAGCACCATCGTGCCGAACATTTCTGCTAAATACTTTTTCATTTTTCAATATATTTAAATGTAACGTTACTTTTTGTTTATCTTAAAAACGTAAATTGTTTGTTTTTATTATTCATAGAGGGAAAAAGAGGTGAGGAGTGAGAGGTGAGAGATATGCTTTTGAAAGTAAGAAGCAAGAAAGTAAGAAGCAAGAGGTTACTCTTAACCTTCATTTTTCAATCTTCAATTGTGAATTGTGAATTATTAATTGTGAATTACCTAATTCTTCACCTCTCACCCCTTACCTCTCTAAGTCTTGATACTTGAAATACTTAAAATCTACGGCACTGGCAGGATTATCACCTTCGGCAAACATTCCGATGATGACTCCCGTAAAACCACCAGCCACTTCGGTACTCATCAATGTACAATCCATATTGCCGAATGGATGATACGTCTTTCCATCTAGAGAATAAGCAAAGGCATATTGTTTCTCATCGGCTATAATACGCAATTTAACATTTTGCGTTGCTTCCGGTAAAGGTATACTACCTACCACATAATCAATAGTTTTCAACTTCACCCTCAAGACAATGGAATTGTTTTCCACACCAAAAGACAAGAAGCCATCGTTAATCTGATAGACCGACAAACCAGCTCTCATCGGCATCTTTTTTTCTGGTACGGCACTCACTTCTGTTTCTACCAAGAGGTTGACATCTTCCTGTCTTACCCCCTTAAACGTAGGACGGTCATTCTCTGCCAATGTACCGTGAGGATGCAAGCGTAACACACCATCCTTCACCTCATAATTCTCCATCAAAGGATTCTGCAAATACAACCATTTAAATGAAGAATGAAGAATGAAGAATGAAGAATCGTTTAATGGAGATTTATGTGAAGATAATGATTCTTCATTCTTCATTCTTCGTTCTTCATTTACAAACATCACCGTATCAACGGGATTTCCACCATTTACTACTGGCCATGCACCTTTATCCCATTGAACGGGAGCCAAAAAAGTCTCGCGTCCAAGATGATGATATGCACCTCCGAAATTGCGATAAGCCAAGAAGACCATCCACCATTGACCGTTGTTGACTTGCACCAAATCACCATGTCCTGTTCCTTGTATCTGACTATATTGTCCTGCCAACGAACAATGCGTCAGAATAGGATTATCGGGATTGGGTTGGTATGGGCCATCAATATTCTTGCTTCGTGCAATAGTCAATCGATGTGCCATCTCCGTTCCACCTTCCGAAATCAACAAGTAATACCAACCATCTTTCTTATACAGATGTGGACCTTCGGGGTATCTGCCGCCCGTGCCTTGCCAAAGTGCCTTACTCTTCGTGAGTTGCTTTCCCGTTTTGGGATTGATTTCACAAAGCATGATGGTATTGTCGGGATTGCTTACCATATAGCATTTCCCGTTTTCGAAATAGAGAGAAGGGTCTATACCTTGTTGTTCCAACCAAATCGGTTCACTCCACGGTCCTTTCGGGTCTTTTGACGTTACCATGAAATTACCACCGTTTCCGATATTCGTGGTAATCATATAATACGTACCTTCATGATAACGAATCGTAGGAGCATAAATACCTTGCCACGACGTAGCATCTTTCAAGGGGATTTGCGACTCACGGTCAAGTACATTACCAATCTGTTCCCAATGAATCATATCCTTGCTCTCGTAAATAGGAACGCCTGGGAAATACTGAAACGAACTATTCACCAAATAATAGGTATCTCCTACCCTACACACGCTGGGGTCAGGATGGAAACCTGGGATGATGGGATTACGATATACCTGTCCGAACATCGGCACAGATACCAATAACAACCATAAATATAAAATGTGCTTTTTCATCGCGTTAACGTTTATATTTGCAAATATACATATTAATCACGATAGTTGTTCAAAACACAACAGCTTTTTTCAAAATTTTTTCATGAGCATGGGATTTTATTTTCATGCATTCGTTTCGTTATGTGCAAAATAATCGTTATCTTTGCCCAAACTATCAATCATACAAGACGATGAACAAAAAGAGTATCATTACCATGGGACTGTGCCTCGCTCTTTCAACGGGTATCAACGCACAGACAAGTGAAGGAGGAATCTCCACACAAATGTTGCAAAAGATGGAGAAAAGTCATGCTGCCTCTCCAACTAACAAGGCATTGTTTAACGCCATTGCCGCTAACTCCATCGACAACTTGGCAAAGAATTTTGCCAACGAAGGACCTGTAGATAACGTATTTAGTATTGAGACTCCCAAGCAATCCATCCACGACCAGAAATCATCAGGACGTTGTTGGATGTTTTCGGGATTGAATGTCTTACGTGCCAACTTTGCCAAGGCACATGAAGATACCCTTTCCGTAGAGTTTTCTCACGACTACCTTTTCTTCTACGACCAGTTGGAGAAAGCCAACCTGATGTTGCAAGGAGTGATAGATTGCGCTAACAAACCGATGGATGATGTTCGCGTACAATTCTTCTTCCATCATCCATTAGGCGATGGCGGTACTTTCTGCGGAGTATCCGACTTGGCAGAGAAATATGGATTGGTGCCGATGAGCGCTCAACCAGAAACATATAGTGCAGAGAATACCAGCAGGGCTTCACGCATGATTGCAGCTAAATTGCGTGAGTTTGGACTTGAATTGCGCGACATGGTTGCGAAGAAACAAAAAACCAATGCCATTCAAAACAGGAAAGCAGAAATGCTTTGCACGATTTACAACATGCTTTGCTTGACATTGGGCGAACCCGTGAAGGAATTTACTTATACCTTCACCAACAAAAACGGCAAGGCTGTAGGTGAAACGAAGAAATACACACCGAAAGAGTTCTATCAAGCAACGGTTGGTGGTCCTATCAACGGTACGTTTATCATGGTGATGAACGACCCACGTCGCCCGTATTACAAGACCTTCGAAGTAGAATACGACCGTCACGTATATGATGGACACAACTGGAAATACCTGAACTTGCCAATGGAAGACATTGCGAAACTCGCCATTGCTTCATTGAAAGATGGAAGAAAACTATATACCAGTTATGACGTAGGTAAGCAATTCGACCGCAAGCGCGGATATTTGGACACGGAGAACTATGACTATGAATCACTTTTCGGAACGACATTCGGAATGGATAAGGCACAACGTATCGCCACGTTCGATAGTGGTTCTACCCACGCCATGACGCTTACTGCCGTTGACCTTGACGAACAAGGAAATCCAAAGAAATGGAAGGTAGAGAACTCATGGGGTTCTTCAAGTGGCGTAAATGGTTGTTTGATTATGACCAACCGTTGGTTCAACGAGTATTTCTTCCGCCTCGTTATCGACAAGAAATATGTTCCTACCCAAACATTGGAGCAATACAACCAAAAGCCAACGATGGTAATGCCTGAAGACCCATTGTTCCAAGTAGACGAATAAATTCTCCTGACTATTATAAAGTCTAAGGATTATAGGATTGAAGGATTAACGTGAGTTCGACGTAAGACTTATGCAATTAGGATTTCTTCTGAACGAGGTGGAGGTGGTAAAGGTAGCATTTCTGCCTCGTAAATGATATACTTAGACAGCGTAAACGATACATTTTGACATCATAAACAATATGTTTATAATTCAGACAGTTAGATTTCGATTTCGTCGAACTCACGTTAATCCTTGAATCCTATAATCCTTAGACAATAATTTCTATGACGTTTGCTTTAAGCAATCAATACCCAGGGTTTTGCGTGAGGTTATGATTTAAGTCGAGAGCCTTTTGAGGAATGGGGAATACGGTAGTATAGCCATTCTGCTCGCCTGGTAATTGCGGGCGTTGGTCGTATGCTTGATGGAACAAGCCAAAGCGTATGAGGTCTTGTCGTCTCCATCCTTCCCACACCAATTCGCGCAATCGTTCATCAAGAATACATTGTCCCTTGACAGTTGCTTTCTTACCCGTGACTGGGGAGATATAATCGTCAATGGATTTGATAGGAGAAGCCCCTACTCTTTCTCTGACCTCATTCAAAAATGCTAAACCATCTTTCCCATTGCGGTAGAGCGCCTCTGCTTTCATCAACAATGCGTCTGCAAAACGGAATAGCACGATGTCGTTCCTCTGTGCTTTCGTTTCATCATTTTGATATTTGTACATACGCGCCCCTGCCGTTTTCTCATAGGGAGAACCAGAAACGTCGAGTTTTATTTCCAATGGATAATATGCCAACAGTCCTCCATCATCCAATTTGACAGGCACTCCATCTACATGTATCGTGTCACTATAGAAATTCATATAATAACGAGGATCAACATCCTTCGTTCTATAACCAAATGTCTTCACCGTAGAGACCGTTGCCGCAAAACCATTCAATGCCCCGAACCCAAGAGCCGACCCATGATTATAATGACATGAGCGGGCTACATTATCGAAGATATTCGAGAAAATCGTCTTATCCATCGGAATGGTAAATATATTCTCTCTCGAACTTTCATTGAACACCGAGAAATTATCTTCGTATATATATGAAAGACGATAGCCACTTGCCGATAACATCTCACAATAAACTACCGTTGCCTCGTATGCATTCATGTGAAATTGATTGATGGGGAAATCAATGTCTTTTCCATTCAAGGCTATCCCGTCGGTCCAATTATCATCCATATAGATGGGAGCATTCAAAGCCAACTTGGCAAGTAAGAAGAACACTACGGAGCTCGTCATGCGACCATAATATGCTCCCACACAGTTGCTATGCACATCGTGAAGTTGCATCATGATGGATTGCAATTCGTCGACAACAAACTTAAACACTTCACTTCGTTTATTCTGCTTTACGTCGTTGACTGAAATGTTGCTATCCACGACAATCGGCACTCTTCCAAAAAGGTCTAACAGGTAATAATAAAACAGGGCGCGAACACCTCTCACCTCAGCTTTGTATTCCTGCAACTGCTTATCCGTCAGTAGATGAGAATATTTATCAAGAGAAGCCAAAGAATAGTTGCAAAGCATGACCACCTTATACAGATACTTCCATGTCTCATACAATTCGTTATCATCCTCAGTCCACTTATGCAAATACAAGTTTTCCCAATAGCCACCATCATACCAGTCACCGCCACGAGTAGGAGTCATGGCCTCATCCGTTGTCAACGTATTGTAATCCCACACTCCACGGGATGTTCCTTGCAATCCTT
>JAEEGL014158064.1_pt1 | contig 10979 bp, 8 predicted proteins | sample 9134231 | NCBI WGS metagenome assembly JAEEGL01 (sample SAMN16246548, study PRJNA631951) | gut metagenome | biome: gut microbiome; feature: rumen; material: fiber-attached | host: Bos | place: Iran: Karaj | collected 2018-10 | reverse complement strand
CTCACTCCCCTCCTTCCAATGTACACAATCGGCCACACCTTCAAGCCTGCTACAATCCACGCTGGAGGACTCCGTTACCACGGAGCAGGCGTGATTATGTCACAGCTTATGAAGGACGGATTCATGGAGGCCATAGACCTTGACCAGACCGAGACTTTCAAGGCAGGTGTCCTGTTTGCCCGTACAGAGGGTATTATCCCCGCTCCGGAATCTTGCCACGCTATTGCCGCCACCATCAGGGAGGCTCTCAAGTGCAAGGAGACAGGTGAGAAGAAGACCATCCTCTTCAACCTCTCAGGACACGGATTCGTGGATATGAGCGCTTACGACTCCTACTTCTCAGGAGAAATGACCAACTATGTACTTACAGACGAGGAACTCGCCAAGTACCAGGCCAGCGCAGACGCACTTAACAAGTAAGACTGTTATCTGATTATCTTATAGCCCTCTTCCGGATCATCGGTCAGGAAGAGGTTTATCTGTTTGTATTTACCCCTGTCGCAGAGGTCCTTCATGAAGGGATAGACAGGGATTTCCTCAGTGTAGAACTTGGAATCAAGGAATATCATCGGACCAACGATACCATCCTCGTCATAATGCAGCTTGGCTGCGTTCTGGAACACTTCCTGCAGGGTTCCGGCAGATCCAGGGGCGATTATCAGACCTCCCTGGGAGATGCTCAGGATCATATCTTCCCTGACGCTGTTGGTGAAGAACTTGGCTATGTGGGTGGCGAAAGGCGTGGAGGGCTCGTGGCCGTAGAACCAGGTGGGGATGGAGAGACTCTTGTACTTGTCCTGTGGGTACTTGTTTATCACTCGGAAGGCGCTCTGCACCCAAAGGTAGGTTTCGTCCTCGCCAAAATCCTTTAGGATTGAGAGGGCGTCCTCCAATTCCTCGGCGCTCCTTCCTGCCATCCATGCTCCAAGGTGGGTGGCTTCCATCGCGCCGGGGCCGCCACCGGAAATCATCAGCTTGCCTTTCTCGGTAAGTGTCTTGCTTATGCGGGCAATCTTGCGATAACCTTCGTCAGCGCGGCACATTCCGTGGCCGCCCATTATTCCAATGACGTTCTGTGGGTCGTAGCTGTGGAGGAAATTCATCAGCTCATCATAGATGGAATGGTCGTGGAGGGTGCGCGCCAGCATTATACGGATGTCGTCACACATCTCCCCCTGGGCGCGGTACTCCTTGTAAACGCGGTGGTCGAAGCAGCCCTTGAAGCTGATCGGGTTCTCCACGTCGAAACCTTCGTACAGGGTAGAAGCATTGTACAGATTGGGGACGAAAGCGTGGTACGGCTGCCCCATCCTGGGCAGCACCAGGCAGTCCCGCAGGAGCCTGTGCTGCTGTGGCAGCAGTTCGCAGCCGAAGAAGCAGCAGTCCACGAAGGTGTTGTTCAGGGCGTACTGCTGAGCTTTTGGTTCCGTGAAATCAATGTACTGGAAAGCGTAATGGCCCACCAGGCCGGTATTCTCCTCAGGCTCCGGCAACGCCTCTATGCTGTTTATCTGAACGTAGGGGTAAGATTTCATTTCAGCGTCACGTGTGGTTATCTCCCGTAAAGATACAAAGATTTTCCGTCATCCCGGCCCCTCTCAGTCATCCCGGCCCCTCTCAGTCATCCCCGCCCCTCTCCGTCTTTCCCGGCTCCAACCGGGAATCTCCTTTCCCCTACGTTCAGAAACAGACCCTTTTCTGAACCAAACACCCTTTTAGACCAATTCCGTTCAGAAACAGACCCTTTTCTGAACTAAACACCCTATTAGACCTATTTCGTTCAGAAACAGACCCTTATTTGAACCATATTCCACCCACCGCCACCCCAGGGCCGGGACTTCGCTGACGGCGGCGAATGGCAAGTCCGGCAATCGCGTGCTCGACGGCTAACTCCTCCCTTTTAGCCGGGGCCCCAACCCCGTCTAACACTCGTCAAACACACGCCGTCGTGCAAAGCAACGCACGCTCCCTGGAGAGACTTGCTCCATCATTCACCGCCTATTCGCTCCGTCCCGGCCCTGGGGCGGCGGTGGTAGGGTAGGTGGAAAAGTAGTGTGCCCCTCGTCCCAATATTGGGACGACAGGCTCGCTTCGGCTTCACACGCTCCCCCCACTCCATAGTTTGGCGCACCAGGCGCGTTTTGGCCCTTTTTTGCTCCTCCCGCTCCAGTTGATGGAGCACCGGGCGCACCTCTACGTTGTAAAAGGCATAAGCGAGGAGGGGATGGACCGCGATTTGGGTAGAGCGAATGAAATTAGCGGAAAATTTAACTAAAATAGTTGCGTAGCTAATAATTTTAGTTATATTTGTGACAAAGAGGTATTGCTATGAAAAGATTGACCAAGAAAGAAGAAGTTATTATGGAGCACTTCTGGGCAAACGGGCCGCTGTTTATCAGGGAGTTACGTGAATTGTATCCGGAGCCGAAGCCACATTTCAGCACCCTGTCCACCCAGGTGCGGACCCTGCAGGAAGAAGGCTTCATAGACCACAAGGCCTATGGACCGACTTACCAGTATTTCGCAAAAATATCCAGAGAAGAGTACAAGCAACGCTCGTTGATAGGACTCATTGACAAGTACTTTGACAACTCCTACATCAACGCTGTATCTGCACTAGTCAAGGAAGAAAAGATTACGGTCGACCAACTTAAAGAGTTGATAGACCTGGTAGAGAATAGCAAGTAGCCATGATGCAGTTCCTCACATATGAAGTCAAGGTAGCCGCAATATCGCTGGTTTTCTATCTGTTCTACCGCTTCCTTCTGAAGAAAGAGACTTTCCATCGCCTCAACAGAGCAGTGCTGTTAGGAACGGCCGTCCTGTCTTTCTTACTTCCCTTCTGCATAATCACTATCCATAAGACCGTGGATGTGGATGCCTCGCCTATGATCATAGAGACTGGTGAAGTCACAGCCTCCACTGCAATCGAGGCATCGTCCAATCCCTGGTGGCAGACGGCCTTGTTCGTACTGTTCTGGGCTGGAGTCGCTTTCGTGTTCATCCGCGTTGCAATCTCAATCCTTTCAATACGGCGCATCATCATGCAAGGACGGCAGGTGAAAGAAGAAGACGGATGCAGGATTATCGTAACCGACAAGGCGATAGACCCTTTCAGCTGGATGCGGTACATAGTCTTGTCTCAGGAAGATTATCAGGACAACCCCTATACTGTTATTGCCCACGAAAAAGCACATATCAGGTACAGACACTCTCTTGACGTGCTTCTGGTGGACATAATTGCCGCGTTCCAGTGGTTCAACCCGGCAATATGGATGCTCCGCTCAGACCTGAAGGAAATCCACGAATATGAGGCGGACGACGCCGTACTCCGCGGCGGTGCAGACCTGAAAGATTATCAGTATCTATTAATAAGAAAAGCTGTCGGCAAGAGCGGCTACTCAGTTGCCAACAGCTTTAATCACAGTATCCTAAAAAATCGTATTACTATGATGTCAAAAGAAAGATCCCCTCTTTCAAGAGGGTTGCGGGCTCTGTATGTGCTCCCGCTTGTATGTCTGGGCCTTATACTTCAGGCGCAGACCGTTGTCGTTCCAAGGGAACAGAACAAAGATACAAAAGATTCGAAAATAGTCATTCGTTCTATTGATGGTACGACTCCCCTCTACATCATTTTGGAATCGGGACAGGAGAGAGAGGTCTCCTCAGAGGAATTCTCCCAGATTGACCCTGGCCAAATCAAGAGCATGGAAATTCTTAAAGATCAACAAGCCATAGATAAATATGGTCCCAAGGCCGTAAATGGCGTGGTCAAGGTCACAATGAAACTGCCAGATGAAATGGACGAAGAGGTAGTAATTGTGCGCAAGAAAATGGCACCTATGACAGGCCGGTTTGACGCTGTCGCGAGTAAGCCTTTGCTCTTGATGAAGCAAATTTCCGGGAATGAAATAGTTCTTTCCGATGAAGATTATGATAAGATAGACCAGAGCCGTATAAAATCCGTCGAAGTCCTTGGAGACCAGGCTTCAATCAAAAAGTACACGGATTTATACGGGGAGAAAGCAGAGGGAGGCGTAGTTCTTATCACTATGAAAAGGCCCCAGGAACTGGATGAAATTGTGGTTGTGCACTACAAGGAGCAAAGCGATGATCTTGACAAGTTCTACCTTGTCAGTCCCGAAACGATGCCAAGATTCCAGGGGGGCGATATGAATAATTTCTCTCAATGGCTCTCTCGGAAGATTATCGCCCCCTGCAATCATTCAGGCACGGTCATGGTGGGCTTCGAGGTTGGCAGTGACGGTTCCATTTCGGACGTGAAGATTATGGAGAGCGTTTGCGAGGAAATTGACGCTGCTGTCCTTTCTGCAGTCTCCCAATCTCCAAAGTGGGAGCCAGCAACAGATGGCGGACGCCCGGTAGCTCAATACCTCACCATCCCCATCGTTTTCCGCATCCGCGAAGACACCAAATCCAAATAGTTCTGTTGGGATTCGCTATTCCTCAACAGCCTCAAGATAGAAGCTGAAGGGGCGGAAGCCGTCGTTGCAGCTGATCATGGCGCTAAGGGGGTTCTTCATCCAGCCGTCGTAGAAGTTGCCCTCGCCTTTGGCGAGGGATTCTACGAACTCCCGCATAGAGCCCCAGGCGGACTGGCACATACCCTCCGGGCACTCGCCGTTTTCGGAAATCCACTGCTGGCCTTCTTTTATTTCGCAGGCGTGTTCAATGGGGTTTTCGTACTTGGCAATCAAGTCTGGGTAAACCGTCCGTCGTACCGCCGTAATCCGCACTTTCATGGCGTCATCGTTTAGTTGTCAATTCAGGTCAGGGCCGAAGGAAATGGATTTTCCGGCAGCCAGGGTGAAGTCTTTGGTCTGGCCGGCGTAGCGTACAGTGAAGGGGTGTCCGAGAAGAGACTTAATAGTGCAGGAAGTCATCTTCCCGTCTTTCCAGTCTATACTTACCTCATAACCTCCCCTGGCCTTGAGACCGCTGACGGAGCCGTCTTTCCACGTTGTCATCAGGGCGGGCAGGATGTTGATTTCGCCGTCGTGGCTTTGCAGGAGGCTCTCCGCCATAGCGGCGGTGAGGCCGAAATTGATGTCAGACTGGTTGGATCCGGAGAAGTGGAGGTTGTTGCCGAAACCGCCGCGGCGGCCTGCGGGAGTCATAAATATCTTCCTCAGAATCTCATCTGTCTTCTCGCCGTTCTCTAGCCTTGCCCATTGGCAGATATCTATGGCACTGTTCCAGAAAACTGTCACAGGACGCGGTTCCAGCCAGGTTTCAACGGCCTTGGCCAGCTCCGGCGTTCCCCTCAAAGTAATTGAGTTGCCAGGGTACAGGCCGAAAGTTCCAGACCAGTTATGGTTCTCGCGGCCGCGTTCCCAGTCCTCTATCCAGCCCTGGAGCATCCCGTTTTCGCCTATCATATACGGAGGGATCTTCTCAAGCGTAGCAGCCAACTGGGCGCTGAAATCACTGTCCACGCCAAGTAGCTTTGCAGCCTCTATGCAGTGGGGGAAGAGATCCCTGATAAGGGCGTTGTCCATAGTGGTGGACGGCGCCAGGAACATCTCCTCAGGGTTGCCTTCTATGTAATAGCCCTGCTCGGGAGACATTGAGAACGGTATCGTCAGATAGCCGTAGTTAGGGTTGACCTCCAGGATGTCCATCACGAACTGGGCGGCGCCCTTCATTATGGGGTAATACTTCTTGAGGAAGTCCAGGTCTTCAGTGAACAGATAGTGCTCCCAGATATGCTGGCAAAGCCATACGCCGCTCATAGGCCACATACCATATCGGGCGGCGTCCACGGGGGCGGTGCCGCGCCAGTTGTCAGTATTGTGGTGGGACACCCAGCCGTCTGCATCGTAATACAGTCTGGCAGTCTCTGCCCCGTTCTCCGCAAGGTCTTCTATCAAGTGGAACAACGGTTGAGTGCACTCGGACAGGTTGGTGACCTCGGCGGGCCAGTAGTTCATCTCAGTGTTAACGTTAAGAGTATACTTGCTGCCCCAGTTGGGGAGGAGGTCCTGGCTCCATCGTCCCTGCAGGTTGCTGGGCTCACTGCCTTTCCTGCTGCTGCACACCGTGATATAGCGTCCGAACTGGAACAGCTTAGCCTGCAGGTCCACGTCGGACTCTCCCCTCTTGAGGGCGTCCACACGCAGGTTCGTGGGTATGCTGTTGGCTTCGCCGTCGCCCACGGTCAGGTGGACGCGGCCCATAAGGCCGGAGAAGTCCTCGAGATGCGTCGCCTTGAGCTGCTTGTAGCTCTTGCCCTCCACGGCGGCGAGCACCTTGTCGCAGCGTGCCGCGGGATCTCCGCTTATATCCTTGTAGTTGACATAATCAGTTGCGATAGTCAGGACGAAGGTCACCGCATTCGCACCGCTGACTACCAGGCTGGTATCCGTCGCGGCCAGCGTTCCCTTTTCCGGAATGGCCACCACGTCCGTCTGGAAGCTCATTCCGTCGCCCTCCACCTTGGCTATGAGGTCAAATATCCTGGTAGGAAGATAGCTCCACGTGCCGTTCATCGTAAGGCGGTTGCCGCTCGCGGACACCTTCCTCCGGAAAGGGCTCGCGAGCCTGGCCTCCAGGTTCACCTTGCCGGGCTTGTCGGCAGAAACCTTCATCACCATCACGTGGTCAGGATATGACATGAACACCTCGCGAGTCATCTTGACGCCGCCCTGGTTATAGGTAACCTTTACGATTCCGGTTTCCATATCCAGTTCGCGATAGTAATCTGTGACAGGACCGTCACCGGGTTCCAGGTCCAGTAGGAAGTCCCCAACCGGAACGTAAGTCTGCTGGTTTGCGGGCTTCCCATAGAAGTGTTCGTTAACCAGTTTCTCCGCTTCCTTGTACTTTTTGGCATACATCAGTTCCTTAATCTGGTCGTAGTACTTATGAGCCTCCGGATCGTTGTAATCGTGCGGGCGGCCGGACCAGAAAGTGGACTCATTGAGCGCCACGCGCTCGTGGTCAGTCCTTCCGAACACGTTGCCCCCCATATATCCGTTACCGATAAAGAGGCCGTCCAGCCATACATCACCTGCCGGCTGGTCATACCATAGAACCATCTCGCGGCTGGATTCCGGAGCAGACTGGGAACAAGAAACCAATGTAAACGCCACAAGGCTCAGCAGAAACAGTATCCTTTTCATAGGTTATAGAGTTTGTATTTCAATTCTGAAAGTTAATTGATAAGGTAGACCTTGTCGAGGCCCTTGTAGGTGCACTTGACGGTGGCACGGCCCCATTCTATCCTTGAAACCTCGTAGGTGATACCCGGGTCGGAAGGGATAACCCTGATGACGGAGTTCGACTGAAGAGGTCCATAGGCCTGATAATGAGTGACATCGGTGTAGCCGTTCAAACCTGTGGAGCGGATAGGCTCGGTAGGAATGACGATGTCCTTGCCGTCAACCAGGATGCGAACCGTAGGAGGAACCTGCCTCTCTATGGCCACGCTGTTGCAACTGAATCCAAGGCCGTGAAGGTCGAAAAGACCACGGGGACGAACCTGACGGTTATTTGCAGGCCTGCCCGGGAACTGCGGTGGAGCGGGGATTTCTGGACCTTCCACTACCAGATAGATGGCGTGCTTGCCGGCAAGGCCGTCCACGTACCTTGAGACATCGGCGCTGAAGCAGGCAGCCTCGCGCGCGGCGTTTGCAGGAACGTTGATAACGGCTATCTCCTTGCCGTTCCAGGTGGAGTTGGCGTAAGGTCCGTCCAGCATCACGTGAATCTTGAACGCCTGAGTGTAGGTAGGAGTCAGATAAAGGTTGATTTTAGTCCCGTTTCCGGGCTTTGCGCCCGGGAATGCCTTAACTCCCTTGGTGTCTTTCTCAACGCCGCCAAAACCGAAGTATTTGAAGCCGATGACTCCCCCGTTGGTAATACCCGCTATATCCATATTGTTGTCCCAGTTGTCCCAGGTATCCTGGATCCACTGGTCGTTTGACATATAGCAGGCGTATCCCGCAGAATAGTACTTATACGGATTGAGTCCAAAGATCTGGAAGCCCTCCGAAGTAACCTCGGCTCCGGTGTAGGTGTTGCCGTCAGAAGCCGCCGCAACCCACTTTTCGTCCTTTGCATAAGGGTCGTATCCGGTGATTGTGAGCTTGCCGCCCTTGGCCACGCTCTTCTGGTCCCACTCTATCTTCACCGGAGCCACCATAGACTGGCGGGCGTTGCCGAATCCACGCGGAGGCCTGTGATAGAACACGTACCACTGTCCGTTTATCTCCTGCAGCGAGCCGTGGGTGTTGTGTGCCGAATTGGTGGTGATGAGCGCCGTGCCGTCCTCGTTGGGAACCACACCGCGGGAGTCAACCAGGACACCGCCAGAGCGCCAGGGGCCCAGAGGAGAATCGCCGTAGGCGTAGCGCAGCGCTGAATTGGTGCTCTCGAGGCCGTAGTCAGGGCCCGAGTATCCAGAGAATACCATCACGTACTTGTTGCCCACCTTGCGGATGGAGGAAGCCTCGAAGAAGTTGAACTCTCCGGGGTCCTGGTCAGGGTACAGCGCGGGGTACTTGGTTCCCTCAGGGTCGCGTACGACACCGTAGCGGGAGCTGGCAGGGATGAAGTAGTCGTGGATCTCCGTGCCGGGACGCTTGCTGTACATAGTGTTCTGGTCCAGTTCAACCGCGGTGGAATGCTGGAATCCGTAATATACGTATGCCCTGAAACCTATATTGTAGTCAGGGTCTTTCTTGTCTGTGATCTCCTCTATGAATACGGAGGGGTCGAAGTCAATTAGACTGCCCTCCAGCACGCCCACGCCGTCAGGAGTGACGTTTATGGGGACGAAAGGACCGTCCGGGCGGTCGCTCTTGCAGACGGTTGCGATGCGGCCCGCACCACGGCTGTGAGGATACAGGTAATATGTCTTCTTGCCAGCCTTGTCCTTTACCTCTACCAGGTCAGGGGCGTACATTGTGTCCCAGCGGCCGTTGACGTACCACTTGAAGGCGGAGCCCTCGTCCACCCACTTGCTCAGGTCCTCTACCGGAGCAGACCAGATCCTTACGTCGGGGCCGCAGTACTGGGTGAAGGCCACGTCGTGAGAACCTATGATGTAGGCGCGGTAATGGCCCGGATTGTCAGGATCTTCGAATACGCGGGGTTCACCGTCCGGAATGTGCTCCCACAAAGGGAGATAGGGGTTCTGAGCATTGGCAAAGAAGAAGCTCAGGAACGCGAAAAGGATAAGTGCAGTCTTTCTCATCGTACTATAAATAATATGCTTTTAAATTTAATTGCTATCTTTGAATAATCCAAGAATAATCAGATGAAAGCCAAGACACGTAAGATATTGATTATCGCAGGGGCGGTGGTTATAGCCCTGATCAGCATAAGGCTTATGTTCACCCGCAACACCCTGCCGTTCGGAGCATTTCTGCTGGGCGCGATGGCCCTGGCGTATCTCATCTGGAGAGCCTTTGTCAAGAACAGCAAGGAAGAACTAAGACAAAGCGCCCGCCGTGAGAATATGCTTTCCGAGCAGATAACATCCCTAAAGAACACCATAGACCTGCTCAACCGTGAACTGGAGGAAAAGAGCAGCAGCAAGATAAACGTGGTGGGACTGAACCCCATCCTTCATTTGGCTGTCTTGAACATCGACTCTTCATTTACCAGGCCGTATATCAGGCAGAAAGACAACATCAATTTCTTCGGAGCTTTAAGAGCTGAGATAAGCGCCGAGTACGGCATAAAGATGGAGGACGTGCTGTTCCGCTACGACAGGGAATCCAACAACCTGTTCCTGAAAAACTTCCATCCGGGACTCATCTCATACTCCCGCAAGCAGCTCAACTGGGACTTTGCCAACGCCTACAAGACCATCAACTTCTTTGGCAAGACAGTCTGCGTCCCCGCTGACGCATATGCAAAAACTACTTCCGAAGAACTCCGCAAAGACCTTGAAATAGAAATAGATGAGCGCAAGATAGAAGAATTCGACTGGCTCTCCCCTATGATATCCACACAGGTGTGCGATATGCTCAAGCTTATGCTGGGCAAGCCGGGAATAAACGTGATACTCCTTCCTGACGACGCCCAGTTCGACAGCCTCCCTGAGGGTGAGCAGCAACAGGACTTCGTCAAGTTCTCCGAGATACGGCAGATCCTTTCAATCCCGGAAGAGACCGCCCCCCAGACAGAAGAGGTTGCACAATGAACCGACTATACCGGAAAACAGCTGTCGCAGCACTGACCTGCGCCACCGTTCTCTGCTTAAACTCTTGCTTGAACAGAAACGTGAAAACTTCTGAAACCCAGGTAGAAACAGTTGAAGAAACGCCTGTATTCCTACCCGGGGACCAAGTGCCGCTCAAGTGGCTGGAGAAACTCGGAGCTGACAGTTTCTTCAAGGCCTCGCCCATTGAGGACGACATGTTCGCCCTGATGCAGGGCAAGTCATACAGAGAAGGCTGCCCCACGCCGAGGGAAGACCTCCGCTACCTCACCGTCCTGCACAAAGACTCCCTCGGCCGGAGCCTCGTGGGAGAGATGGTGGTTAACAAGTCAATAGCGGACGACGTGTTGGAAATCTTCCAGGGACTCTATCAGGCCTCCTACCCTATAGAGAAGATGCGTCTGGTAGACTACTACGATGCTGACGACAGGGCCTCGATGCTGGACAACAATTCGTCGGCTTTCAACTATCGTCCGAGGTCACATCAAAGCACGATCTCCAAGCACGCGCTTGGACTGGCAATTGACATAAACCCGCTGTACAACCCCTACTGCCTGACCACGGAAAGCGGAGCATTCATAGTGGAGCCCAAGGAGGCAAGACCCTATGCAAACCGTAACTTCGAGTCACCTTACAAGATAGAAAAAGGAGACCTTTGCTGGACCCTTTTCCGGGAGCGCGGGTTCTTCTGGGGAGGAGGCTGGGCTGGCAGGACAAGAGACTACCAGCACTTTGAAAAATAGGCCAAAAAGGGCCGGAAAAAGCCCTATAACAAAAATGTTAATACTAT
>JAEEGL012664771.1_pt1 | contig 10979 bp, 11 predicted proteins | sample 9134231 | NCBI WGS metagenome assembly JAEEGL01 (sample SAMN16246548, study PRJNA631951) | gut metagenome | biome: gut microbiome; feature: rumen; material: fiber-attached | host: Bos | place: Iran: Karaj | collected 2018-10 | reverse complement strand
CGGCAATGATATGGATTCCTATCACGGAGATATTGTTTTCGATCAGGACGGACAGATCGAAGTGTTCGTAAATGCCAATAAGAGCGTTGCGATCGGAAGCGGTATGGGCGGACATATCATCGTCAGAAGAGGCATGTATAAGATCAATCTCATGGGCCAGCAGGCAGTGGGATTCGGATCGATCAACGGTGACATCGATCCTCTTATCAGCAACTGCTTTATCGGCATCAAGAGCGCTGCGCAGTCTGCGGTCGGAATCGGTTCCGTCATGGGAAGATGCGACATGATGATCGAGCACTCTTCGATGAATCTTGATTTCGAGGGTTCTGATGTGGTCCTCATCGGCTCGAAGCACAGTGAGAGACTGAAGGTGAGCATTTACAGCGCCACAATCATCGTCCACGCGAACGGTTCGGATCTCGTCGCCGTCGGTTCAGGTTCAGGCGATCCGTCGAACATTTTCATCGACTACATTACTTTCAGAGTCGATATCGGCGGTAAGGAAGCCTATATCTTCAAGGGTGAGAACAAGGATGTTAAGGTCAGGTTCTCCAACTCCAGACTCGAGGGGTGCCTCTTTACCGTTGCTGATATTGCCAAGACTGAAGAAGCCATTGACATGGAAATGACAGGGTGCCTTTATAAGGTTGATATCAACGGCGACCTGATCGAGAAGAATACGATAAAGAGTTCTTAAATATCCAGGTAGATGGGGCAGTGGTCCGATCCCATGATGTCTGTCATCATGTTGGACTCCTTTATGCGTGACTTGAGGCCCTCTGTCGTGAAGAAATAGTCAATTCTCCAGCCTACGTTACGCTCTCTCGCAGCAGTCTTGTAAGACCACCATGTGTAGCATTCCTTGTCATCCGGATGGAGCATTCTGAATGTGTCGGTAAGACCTCTGTCGATGAATTTATCCATGTATGCGCGCTCTTCGGGAAGGAACCCGGAGATCTTTGAGTTCGCCTTGGGATTGGACAGGTCGATCTCCTTGTGGGCGGTATTAACGTCACCGCAGCAGATGACCTCCTTGCCCTTTGACCTGAGCTCGTCCACCTGATCGAGGAAGCAGTCGTAGAATCTGAGTTTGAACTTAACAAAATCATCGCCTCTGCCGCCGTTGGGGAAGTAGATGTTGAACAGGACGAAGTCGCCGAAATCAGCCTTGATAACGCGTCCTTCGTGGTCGAACTCCTCCACGCCGAAACCGAATTCGATGCTCTTGGGCTCGATCTTAGAGTAAAGTGCCGTGCCGGAATAACCCTTGCGCTCAGCGGAATAGAACCAGCTCTTATATCCCGGGATGTCGGTGATCTCGGGGCCTAACTGCTCCTTCATTGCCTTGATCTCCTGGATGCCGATGACATCCGCGTTTATTTTCTCAAGGCTCTCCGCAAACCCCTTTGTTGCCACTGCTCTTATTCCGTTGACATTCCAGCTCGCTATTCTCATAAATTACCTCGTGAATTATAATAATCTCCGTAGATTTTACTCTAATATTGCTTTGGAAGGAAAGGGATATGCGGATATTGGGAGCGATGCTCGGAGGAACGATCTCCTCTTACCATGATGACGGGACTATAAGGCTCGACAGGCCTTCGTTTGTTATGTCTTATCTGCCCGAAAACCACCCTTCTATTGAATTTGTTTTCCCTGAGTTCGATACATATTCTTCCGAAGATGCGACTCCGTACATGTACCGTGATGCGCTGAAAAAGATCGTTGAAGAGGCCGGGAAAGATAAATTTGACGGCATTCTCATTACTCATGGAACTGATACATGTGCATTCTTCGCGCAGCTCGCATACAGGGTATTGTCTTCTCTGGGGATCCCTTTTGCCATAACGGGTTCGGTCAATTCTCCGGATGTGGATCCGGATGAGGCGGCAGGGAACATCGACGGCGCGTTAAGGGCGATTTCAGAGGGCAGGTCCGGAGTGATCTTCAGAGACAGATCAGGCGAAGTGCGGCTCTACAGGGCAGATCTTATCGTATCGCCTGACATTAACGGATACTATGATGAATACAGTGACGGGATCGTTCCTGAAGCCGTGGACTGCACGGCTTTCTTCACGCAAGAGAAGCTGCCGGAGATACTGGTCATTCCCGCGTTTCCGGGAGCGGTAATTCCGGAAAAGGGCTTTGACAGAGTCCTTATCTGCTGCAATCACTCCGGCACGGCATCGACGGATCTTGTTCCAATGGTTGAGAGATGGACGGCAGCGGGTATCAGATGCTATATGGCGCCGGTTCCGGTTAACGGCGGCGTCTATGAGAGCAGACAGCGCTTAAGAGATGCCGGTGCAATTGAATTACCGGGTATGCCTGTTGAAGGTGCCTGGGCGGAGGTGTTACTCAGATGAGCAGGCCCCCTAAGATAATCGATAAGAACGGATCAGGATCATTCGGCGGCAGCCAGATGTGGATGCCTGATAAGGTCCTCATTAACAGCGGCTGCGGTGTCATCGCAGGCCTTGATGCGGTAATGCGCCTTAAGGGTGAGGAGAGCCTGCCCCAAGACGACTACATAAACAGATTTTTCGATGCGAAAGAGTATATAAGGCCCATCATCGTGAGCAAGAACAAGGAGCCCAGAAAACTCTTTGGTCATGAGTTCATGGGGAGCTTCGGAGTAAGTGCCGCAAGATTCAAAAAGGGCATAAAGAGGCTCGCCGCCAAGGAAGGCATGAAGATCAGGCTCAAGCCCTTCAGGTTCAAATGGTGGGAGAAGGTCCCCCAATACCTTGAGAGCGGCGATCCACTCGTCATGCTCATTACCGCGCCGCTCTTTAACGTGGCCGTGGTATCGCCTTCCGGATACAGGAACATGTGCGGATTCCACTGGGTAACGGTAACCGGGATCGAGGGCGATACGATGAAAGTCTCGTCCTGGGGCTGGGAGTGTACGATATCTGTCAAAGAACTCAGAAGATTAAGCGTCATTTTGCACTTTTATTCCGTTTCGTTGGAAAATCAGGACAACTTAGTGTAAGGTTATTCGTGTAATTTACATTTTTATATTATTTTAGGAGGATTTTGGAAATGAATACTGAGATCGCAGAGAAGATCAAGGGCATGCTGGTAGAAAGGCTCAGGATTCCCGCAGAGGAACTCGAATACGATTCAGAGCTCTTCGGTGAGGACATCGGACTTGATTCAATCGATTCGATCGAGATCATTGTAGGCATTGAGAACCTCTTCGGCGTAGATATTTCCGGAGCAGGCGCCACAAAGGAAGATTTCCGTTCCATCGAGACACTTACTGCATTTGTTGAAGCACATAAAGAGGACTGATAATGCTTAACGAGAAGCGTTGCGTAATCACGGGATTAGGCCTTGTATGCGCCATCGGCAACAATACCGATGAGTGTTTCGAATCGGCATTGAACGGCAAGTCGGGTATCAGGGACGTTAAGAGCTTTGATACTTCTAACTGCTATTCCCACAAGGGCGCCGAGGTCGATCTTACTAACGAGCAGCTCGCAGACGGCAGATACGACAGAACGACTGCTCTCGGAATAAAGGCAGCAGGCGAAGCACTGGCAGACGCAGGGATCGACATAAATTCCGAAGAAGCCTCCGGGATTGGCGTTATCCTTGGATCCTGCATCGCGGGAGCTGCATGCGTTGAGAAGTATTACACCCAGAAGAGCAGGGGCGAAGAGGGCAATGTTGAAGACCTGAAGGCCATGCCTGCCACCGTCATTGCCGGTAATGTCGCTGACTACTATAACTGCGGCGGAATCACCGCCAACATAGTAAACGCCTGTGCTGCAGGCACACTGAGCGTTGCACTTGCGATCGACCTCATCAGAGGCAGCAAGGGAGAGATCTTCCTTGCCGGCGGATGTGATTCATTCTCATCGCTCGCTTTTTCCGGATTCCATGCACTGAGAGCTCTTGATGCGACTGACTGCTCACCCTTCAACCACAGCGAAGGCATTACGCTGGGTGAAGGCGCAGGCGTACTGGTCGTCGAGAGTTACGAGCATGCTGTTAAGCGCGGCGCGAAAATATACTGTGATGTTTTGGGTTCGGGCGTAAGCTCTGACGCATACCACATCACTGCACCCAGACCTGACGGCGAAGGCCAGATGAGCGTTATCGAACGCGCCATCAAGAATTCAGGTCTTGATTTCTCGGATATTGATTATGTCAACGCACACGGTACCGGAACTGCAAAGAACGATGAGTCCGAGTTCCTGTCACTGAAGACATCTTTTGCTGACAACGATCACGTATCCGTAAGTTCAACAAAGTCCATGACAGGACACTGCCTGGGCGCAGCAGGCGCGATCGAGGCAGTCCTTACTGTTAAGGCATTAACGGAGCGAAAACTCCCTCCCACGACCGGATATTCCGAAGAAGACCTCAAGGTCCTCGCAGAGAAATCCGGCAATATCGATTTCATCGCGAACACCCCGAGGAGCAGGGACGACGTCAAGTATGCAATGTCGAACTCGTTTGCTTTCGGAGGTAATAACGCGAGCATCGTATTTGCAAAAGATCCCAACAAGCTCAATCTCCTGTGCCCGAAGCAGGATCTCTACGTTACCGGAATCGGTATCGTAAACGGCGAATACAGCGAAGAAACAAAGACATACAATGTCAGTCTGGATACTGATACTTTCAAATCTTACGGGGTTAAGTCCGCATTCTTAAGAAAGCTCGACCGTCTCTCACAGCTCCAGCTCTTAAGCGGCGTTAAGGCTCTCGAAGATGCCGGCATTACCGTAAACGAAGAGAATGAAGGTGTCATGGGAATCTGCATCGGAACTACTGACGGACCGATGACGGAGATCGCAAATTTCCAGAAGGGCATAATCAGAGACGGTATCGACAAGGGTTCTGCGTTCGCTTTCCCGAATACCGTTTATAACGCCGCAGGCGGATACCTCAGCATCTTTACGGGTATCAAGGGCTACAACGTTACCATCGCAAACGGTTTCCAGTCAGGTCTCCAGAGCGTATGCGCAGCTGCAGGCGCGATCATGTTCGGTTATGAGAGCATGATGCTCGCATCAGGTACGGACGAGTGTACCGACATCGATATCGAGATGTACAAGGACATGGGTCTTACAGGCAAAGGCCTGACACTCGGTGAAGGCTCCGTAACATGCGTTATCGAGAAGGATTCGAGCGCAGCTGAGCGCGGCGCAAAGCGCTATGCAAAGATCGGAGGTTTCTCTTCTGCAAGAGATACATCCGGTGACAGAACTGACAACATGAGATATTCGGAGACAGCTCTTACCAAGGTCATCATGAATGTATTGGAAGAGGCCGGATTAAAGGCTGAAGAGGTCTCATGCATTTACGGTTTCGGAAACGGCATCGAGAAGCTCGATGCTTTCGAGATGGATGTATACAGGAAAATCTTCGGAGATAACATCAAAGTCGAACTCGTTAAGAAAGAATACGGTGAAGCAAGAGCCGCATCGTCTTCACTCCAGCTCGCAAAGCTCGCACAGGATATCTATGACGGCAAGTACGAGAACGGTATCGCGGTCTCATGCGGAACAAGCGCGCTCTATTCGGCAATGCTGCTGACAAAGGCGTGAGGAAGAAGGCATTAATATGAGCAAGACAGCAGTTGTTACAGGCGGCTCAAGAGGAATAGGCAAAGCCATTGCATTGAAGCTCGCGCAGGAAGGTTATGATATTGCCATCAATTACGCGAGCAACGATGATGCGGCAAAGGCTGCTCAGGAAGAGATCCGGGCTCTGGGCGTGAAGTGTGAGATCTACAAGGCTGATACATCCGACATCGCACAGGTAAAGGCGATGTTCAAGGAGATCAAGAAGAGCTTTGAGACCATCGATGTTCTGGTAAATAACGCAGGTGTCGTAGACGATGCCTATCTGCTCATGATAAGACCTGATTCGCTCGAGAAGAGCCTCGCGATAAACATCAGGGGCTACATCAACTGCGCACAGGCTGCAAGCCTTAAGATGTGCTCACAAAAGAGCGGCAAGATCATCAACGTATCTTCAGTCAGCTCGATCCTGGCTGTTCCCGGACAGACTGTTTACAGCGCAACAAAGGGTGCAGTAAATTCAATGACACAGACAATGGCCAAGGAGTTAGCTCCCTATGGCATTCAGGTAAATGCAGTTGCCCCCGGATTTGTCGGAACAGATATGATCAAGTCCATTCCGGGCGACCTCGCAGAAAAGTATCTTGAAGCAGTTCCTATGAAGAGATTCGGAAGTGCAGAAGATGTTGCAAACTGTGTCGCAAGCCTTCTTGGCGACGGCTTCTCATACATGACAGGTCAGGTCATTGTCCTCGACGGAGGCCTTAGCCTGTAAAGATGAAAGTACTTATTCTCAACGGCAGCCCGAAGATAGAACGCAGCAATACGCTCAACGTTACGAACGCATTTGTTTCCGGATTTCCTGAAGGCACGGAAGTCAAAAGAATAGATATCTATGCAAAGGACATCAAGCCGTGCAGAGGCTGCTTTGCATGCTGGGCATCTTCTGACGGAACATGCGCCATCAAGGATGACATGCCGGAGATCCTCTCTGCCATCAGAGAGGCAGATGTGATAATAGAGAGTTTTCCGCTGTATTTTTACGGAATGCCTTCACAGCTCAAGGCACTTACCGACAGGTGCCTGTCTCTTGCAGAGCCTTATATGGGCACAAAATCTGATGACGGCCAGACATTCAACAAGATGAGGGATCCGTCCATCTTCAACAAGAAATTTGTTGTTATCAGCTCCTGCGGTTATGTGGAACTTGAGCCGGTATATCCGGCGCTCCTTGCCCAGTATGATTTAATCTGCGGCGGCCGTGACAGATATACTTGCATTCTCTGTCCCATGGGAGAGGTCTTCATGACCGGCAAGGCAAAAAGGCAGATCAGGGTATATCTCGACGATCTTAAGAAGGCCGGTGCGGAATACTGTGCTAATGACTTCAAGCTAGATCCGGAGACAATAAGGAAGCTCCAGATTCCTCTGTTATCACCTGAGGGTTTCGCGACGCTCACGAGTTCACATCTGAACGAAGGCGGATGGGCCGCGAGCAGGTTTGAGAAATGATATACGGGCTGTCTCACAACGATGAGATGGCCTTATTTTTTGAAATGGCCGGGATTACTGTTGCGGTATTTATTTTCAAGAGTATTTTGGGGAACGTTATTGCTGCACCAGTACTTTTTTTTGTACCTGAAATGGGTGTTTTAGGTACTGAAAAGGTACCGGGAAATCCCACTTTTTCTTACATTCCCGGCACATCATTTTCGGTGATGATAATAACTGATATGAACTTCGAATGATACGAAATACTTACGTTGATACAATACTCTTTATTAACTATACTTTGCTTATTGAGAACTTTGTTGCTAACGCAGTTTGCTTTGGTTTTGGACAGGCTGCGTTTATGTTTTGAAAAAAGAGCAGGAGGATAAGTATATTGAATGGAAAAATGAAACAGATTGTAAGCAGGATAATTATAGGCACATTTGCTGCTGTGGCATGCTTCTCATTGTTATCAAATCTGCCGGCAGCAAGCGTCCCGGTTAATGCCGATTCAGACGTGGCTATCAATGAGGATAATTTTCCTGATGCAATATTCAGAAAATATGTATCCGACAATTGTGATACTGATAAAAATGGTTATCTAAGCAGTGACGAGATAGCCAAAAAAACATTTATTAACGTTAGTAACAAAGGAATATCCAGCTTAAAGGGGATAGAACATTTTACTGCACTGACTGATCTTATTTGCTACAGCAACAAACTAACAAGCCTCGACATAAGTAAGAATACTGCGCTGGAAATGCTTTCTTGTTATCGCAACCAACTTACAAGCCTTGATGTAAGTAAGAATACTGAACTGACTATACTTAGGTGCCCTACAAACGAACTTACAAGCCTTGATGTAAGTAAGAATACTGCGCTGACTCGTCTTGAATGCGGGTTCAACAAAATCACAAGTCTTGATGTTAGTAAGAATACTGAACTGACGATTCTTTATTGCCAAATCAACCAACTTACAAGTCTCGATGTAAGTAAGAATACTGCGCTGATTGAACTTTTGTGCCAAAGCAATCAACTTACAAGTCTTGATGTTAGTAAGAATACTGCACTCGATACGCTTAATTGCCACGATAACAAATTGACAAGTCTTAATGTTAGTAAAAATACTGAACTAAAGACGCTTTGTTGCCACAGTAACAAACTGACAAGTCTTGATTTAAGTAAAAACACTGAGCTAACTAAGCTTGAGTGTTGGCATAACCAATTAACAAGTCTTGTTGTTAATAAATGTACTGCTCTGGAATATCTGGCTTGCGACACTAACAAACTTACAAGCCTCGATGTTAGCAAGTGTACTTCGTTGACATACATTGATTGCTATAGCAACCAATTGACAAGCCTCGATGTTAGTAAGTGTCCTGCGCTTGAAGTGCTTGTTTGCTTTAACAACAAAATATCAGAAATTAAAATTACTTATTGCAGTAACCTGTTGGATGCGTATGCTGTCGGAGAGAATACTAAGGATAGATGGGATGGACTGCCGGATACGGCGGTTTTATATGCTGTTGATGATGACTATGGTGATTGGATAAATGCGTTAGCAATTGACCGTTCAGTAATGGTATTAACTACTCGTGAGCCCGGTTGGTATGAAGAAAATGATAACTGGATCTATGTCATAGAAGATGGCTCATTTGCAAAAGGCTGGAAGCAGATCAGCGGCAAATGGTATTTCTTTGATGGAGAGGGCATCATGCAGACCGGCTGGATCGAAGACGGCAGCGCATGGTATTACTTGAAATCCTCAGGCGCAATGGCATCGGATGAATATGTCGACGGATACTATCTTAGTAAGAGCGGTGCGTGGACTTACAAGTACAGAGCCTCATGGAAGACAGATTCCAAGGGCACATACTATCAGGATACAGACGGTTGGTTTCCCAAGAATCAGTGGCTGAGGATAGACGACCGGTGGTATTTCTTTACACCTGACGGATATATGGCATATTCGGAATACTGGAATGGCTACTGGTTCAATTCAGACGGCACCTGGACATATAAGCACAAGGCAAGCTGGAAGCAGGATTCGACCGGCTGGTGGTACGGTGATGAAACAGGCTGGTATGCTAAAAACGAATCGGTATGGATCAACGGCAAGCGCTATAGTTTTGATGCGAATGGTTACTGCACGAATCCGTAAAGATCAGAGCGAAGATAAAATGTGTTCAAACCGGGATCACAGAATTGAGTTTGACGGATTCCGGTGTCTGAGCAGCATAAGTTAAGGGTTTTCGGGATGAGGGCGCATCACTGTAACGGTGGTGTGCCTTTTTTGAGAACAGCGGCCGCAACTGCTCTTGTTGCCGTTGCTGATATTTAAATGTGTTTACAGACGCATTAATTTATGCATTTTATGAACTCTCGAAAGGAAACTCCTCCGTTACACGGCAAAACATACGGCGCCGCCGTTCATTCCGCCATGCGTTCGGGCAAAAAACGGCTGTTTGAACGGCAAAACATACGGCACCGCCGTTCATTCCGCCGTGCGTTCGGGCAAAAACGGCTGCCCGAACGGCTAAACCGTATTATCAATTTGCCTAAGTAATGCCTCATATCCGTCCATATATCAGGGCCCTTTACACTTGACGAAAATGGTCTCCTGTGCAATACTTTGACAATCAAACTATTTATTCCCGGGGGAGAAGTATGTCCGCATACAGGTTCCTTGGGTGGTGGAAAAGAAGGTTGTTCTATTAAATGACAGGAAAAATTATCGGACTCGGATCTTACATCCCGAAGAAAGTCGTAACCAATGACGACTTCGCCAAGTTCCTTGATACAAGCGACGAGTGGATCACCGAGCGTACCGGAATCAAAGAAAGACACATAGCAGATCACATCACCGAGAAGCCTTCCACTATGGCAGTCGAGGCTGCCAGAAAGGCAGTTGAAGATGCAGGCATAGATCCCAAGGACATCGACCTTATCGTTACAGCATCAACTACATCAGACACCGTTATACCGGCCTTATCCTGCATCGTTCAGAGAGAACTGGGCGTAACGGAGAATTGCGGATGCTTTGACGTTGTATGCGCCTGCCCCGGATTCGTTGTTGCATTCAATACGGTTCAGGGTTTTATCGAGACAGGCAACTCCAAACTCGCTCTTGTAATCGGCACAGAGTGTAACTCGAATTTTGCGAACTATGAGGACAGAGGAACATGTATCCTCTTTGGTGACGGCGCAGGTGCTGCTGTTCTTAAGGCAGATGAGAATGCAAAGCGCAATGAGTTCATCATGAGATCTTCAGGATACAGGAGCGACTGCCTCAAATGCGAGGCAGCAAGACAGCCTGACAGATGGGAAGAGGAGGGCTTCAAAGAAGCAACTTCTTTCTACATGCAGGGAAGAGAAGTATTTAAGTTCGCGGTTACTGAAGTTCCGCAGATCATTAAGGATCTTGCTGATAAGTACAGTTTCGATCTCGAGAATGACGTTGATTACTTTGTCCTCCATCAGGCAAATGCGCGCATTATCGAGGCTACGGCAAAGAAGCTCGGGATCGACAGGGCGAAGTTCCCCATGAACATCATGAATTACGGTAATGTCTCATCTGCGAGCATTCCTATGCTCCTTACGGAGATGAAGCAGGACGGAAGGTTAAAGTCCGGCATGAAGATCATTATCGCAAGCTTCGGCGCGGGTCTTACATGGGACGCAAATTACATCGAGATCTAATTTCAAATCTATAGATAACGGCAAAGGAGAATCAATATGACAAGAATCACAGATTTGGTCGGAATTAAATATCCTATCTTCCAGGGCGGTATGGCATGGGTTGCTGACTGGCACATCGCAGCAGCAGTATCAGAGGCAGGCGGCCTTGGCATCATCGGTGTCGGAGGCGCAGACGAGAACTGGCTCCGTGACCAGATCAAGAAGTGCCGTGAAGCAACAGATAAGCCGTTCGGCGTAAATCTTATGCTCATG
>JAEEGL012196515.1_pt1 | contig 10979 bp, 8 predicted proteins | sample 9134231 | NCBI WGS metagenome assembly JAEEGL01 (sample SAMN16246548, study PRJNA631951) | gut metagenome | biome: gut microbiome; feature: rumen; material: fiber-attached | host: Bos | place: Iran: Karaj | collected 2018-10 | reverse complement strand
ATAAGGCAGACTCCTCCTATAAATAATATTTATTCAAAACTGTTTACTTACGGCCGCTAGCAAACAAATTTGAATAGCAATTAATAAAAAAAAGAACCCTCATTTTGAAGGTTCTTTTTCAGCTAAGGAACTACGATATTATTCTCCGTAAATTTCAACAATCAAAGCAGTAAGTTCTGCATACTGCTCATCTGTGAGACGATTACAAGCGAAAAATACATCAATCTTATTCTGCGCTTCTTCTGCAGTCGCATAGAAGTGTTTATTAATAAGCTTTTTCATAGCTAAATACATAAGTCTTCCTCCAATTAACCAATCTTTTTGAGATCTTTCTGATAAAGAAACTCTATAATTCCTGCTAAAATAATAGTAATCATATCAATATAGCCCTCTTATACTATATAAGTTGTATTCTCCATATATCAACAGTTGTTCGTGCTGCTGCACCGGTTTCCATATAAAATCCTATATAATACAATCTGTCATCCGTAATTGAACTAACATCAAAACTTACTGTACCTATCTTAGTGCCACCATCTGCTGACATAACAAGATCAGTAGATGTTAATCTTGTACTAGCGCCATCCAGTCGGCTAGACCAAATACCAAAAACAAATTGCCATTGTTTTTTAGTAGAGTCATACTCAATATTAACGCTATTATACCTCTTTAATTTAACACCATTTGTCAAAAACATTGAATAAGTTGGCCAACCACTTTCATACATTGTCGCACGCAAGTGCCCATTTTCTGTGATAGTTGACGTACCGGTCGTTGACACTCTTCCTGGACTTTCAAAAGTAGTGACAACATTTCCTGTAGCCCACAAGTCAATACTATCGAACGGATTCCAAATTTGGCCATAATCAAGTGCGCAATTAAATACATTCGAAACTGTAATTACCTCGCTAGCACTTGAGAAACCATCAGTACTGCTTACGGTCCAATCGCCAGCATAAGGAATTGGAAAAACATATAACCCACTGGTGTCTTCCGCGGTAAAGGTATTTGCGCCATCAGTACATATACACGTTGATTCTGGCGGATATGTAGCAGCTATATAATATTTCATCTCGCTAACTTCACCAGCTGCTCGCTTGCCATTAGTTTTTCCGATCATCCTATTACCCCCAAATCATCCTGATAAACCATCTCAACCAACTCTGCAACATCATCAAGTGCCATCATATTCTCATTGTCAATAGAACTTTGTCTTCTTACTGCAACATCAACAGCTGAATTTTGAACCTGTATCAACTGCCCTCTATAAATTCTGCCGTTAGGATGTATCCATATTCTTCCTTGCGGAATAAAGCGTATATTCTCAATAGCTACTTCGCTATACCCATCAAGAACATCAGTGTTAACAATCATATATCCGGACTTATTTTCCAGATGACACATATAATCTGAATCTAAATATACTTCTCGCATTTAAATCCTCCTTTATGTAACATCTGGGCCGGCAATAAATCCTGGATCATCTGCAATAGGACTAGTATGAAATAAACCTGTAACATTGTCATAAAAACCAGGACGAGAATCACTCTTTCTATAACAAGGATATAAGTGATGTATTTCTACTCCGCTTCTTCTTACAATAAAGCTTCTTACTTTACCATTGCGAAGACGACCTCTCAAGCTATAATCATCATAATCAGCATGATTATATCCCATTAAATACATATTCATACCATCTAAATTAGTTTGATCTGTTGATATATAATATGACACTGCCGTTCCTTCTTTATACCAAATATGATCAGAACAACGATATTCGAGCAGTCCATCAACAGGCTTAGTAATAGGCCATGAATTATACGGCGGATAATAAAACTGTATATCATTTCCAGATGAGAAATCACTTGGAGAAAATATTCCGAAACCATAAGTCGCATTTCCATTATGGCGTCCAAAAATACCTCCATAGCAAGTACTATCATAATAAACATCTATAATAACATCATCTGTATTTAAATTTGGATAATAATTTAAATCATTTATATACCCATGCTTTGTTGCAGCGGTCACTGTACTATTATATCCCTGAAGATACTCAACTTCCTGATAGTCTGCTCCAACATGATATGAAAGCGTTACATTGTAAACAATCTCACTTAATACGACTATAGTATTTTCAGCTACTTGCGATCCAGTTGTACAACTTACAACCCACGTGCCAGGCTCAGGAATAGAAAAGGAATAACTACCATTAGTATTACTAGCTTGTAAAACCGTAGTTCCTTTTGTGCAAGTGCAAACACTTCCCGCAGGATATGAAACATTTATAAAAGCATAGGCTCTGGAACTACCGCCATTACCAGCACTACCAGCATTAGTACTTCCTATCATACACTACCCTCCATCACATAAAGACTAGTACAGCAGGAATCTCGAAACTGGTCTCTGGTTCTTCTGTAGCATAAATATAAACACAGTTAGCTCCACTTTTACAAACTGGTGCATATGACCCACTAGTCGCTTCTGCAGGTGCAAAAATCACTTCTGGATGAGCATCTACAGTCGCTCCAGTAACGGAAATAGTTCCTCTCTTCGGAAAATCAGCAAATAGCTCTTCCGGATCATCTTCCCAAGTAGTCACTGTCGCAGGAGAAAGGTAAATATTCTTATTCTGCTTGGCAATAATAGCAGCTCTTACAACTTTATTCTGAACTGGATTCTTAGAGCTAGAAGAAAGCGATGAATCAACCGTTGTCTTATTAGCACCGGCTGCAATACCATCAAGCTTGGTTTTATCAGCATCGGTAAAATCATTTGTAGTAAGACTCTTACCATCAACTTTATCGACTTTCGCATCTAAATCAGTAGATAAATTATCTAGAGCGGACTTATAAGCATTAGTAAAATCGTTTGTTGACAAATCTTTTCCACTTACTTTATCAACCTTATTAGATTGCAACGAACTAATATTAGTCTGTGCGGTATCAATAGCTGATTTATAAGCATTAGTAAAATCATTTGTCGACAATCCCTTGCCACTTACTTTGTCGACTTTATTGCTAGACAAAGTAGATACTGTGGATTCAAGCGTAGTAATTGATTGCTTATAAGCATTAGTAAAGTCATTTGTTGATAACCCTTTACCAGTTACTTTGTCTACCTTAGTGTCAAGAAGCTCAGGCTCAAGAGTCTGAAGCATATATGTAAGACCATCAACACCAAGTGCCTTACTAGGACCTCCAGGAACAGTTCCCCCATTTTGAATGTAAGCTACTTCTTGCTCGGTAATAAGCTCAATCCCACTACCAAGCATACCTTGATCTTCCCAAGTAGTTCCTGTCCAACGATACACATGATAAGGAGCAGCCGATCCTACATTATAGCAATCACCGATTGTTGGATTTGAAACGGCTGCCTGCAATGCTGAAAGTGTAGCATAAGAATCGCCCTTGATAGTGAAACCAGGACCAGGGTTACCTTGACGTAGTCCGAATGTTATGTGCTTATGCCCACTGACATTCGTTACTGTCGCTGTAGGAGAAGCTGTATAAGGCAAATCAGTAGCTGATACTGTCATACCACTAATTGCTTGAGCAGCAGCATTTGCATCCTCAGCCGCATGTGTTGCGGAATTAGTTGCTATATCAGCATTATTTCTCGCCGTGTTAGCAGCATCAATAGCTACATTAGCATCAGCGATTTTCTCATTAATTTCTGTTACTGCATTTCTAGCACTGGTTGCTGCAGCAGTAGCATTATCAGCTGCGTTATTAGCAGCAGCTGTTGCAGCCACAGCATTATCTTTAGCAGTTGTTGCATTCGTAGCGGCACCATTAGCACTTGCAGCTGCCGTATTTGCAGAACGTGTCGCAGTAATTGCATTATCTTTAGCTAAATTAGCTGCAGCAGTTGCTGCATCTGCATTATTTGCAGCAGCAGATGCAAGACCTGCTTTATTAGATGCATTTTCTGCTGCACTATTAGCAGAAGATGCTGCTGTGTTAGCACTATTAGTAGCAGTAACAGCATTGTCTTTAGCAGTTGTTGCTGCTGAAGCTGCATTATTAGCTGCAGTTGTAGCAGTAACAGCATTATTCTTTGCAGTTGTTGCCGCCGTAGCAGCATTAGTAGCAGCAGTTGTTGCAGCCACAGCATTATCTTTAGCAGTTGTTGCCGCCGATGCCGCATTATTAGCCGCAGCTGTAGCAGTAACAGCATTGTCTTTAGCAGTTGTTGCAGCTGCAGCAGCATTATTAGCAGCAGTTGTTGCAGCCACAGCATTGTCTTTAGCAGTTGTTGCTGCCGCAGCAGCATTATTAGCAGATGTTGCAGCAGTATTGGCTGCTGACGTTGCTTCTTCTACATCCGAAGCAGCAGTCTCTGCTATAGTTACTCCAGCTGTTACATCATCATAACACTCTTTAATCGCGTCATGGATCGAGCTTCTTACATCTCGTCCATAAACAGCGTTCATAATATTATTTAAGTATTCCTGAATAGAACTAGCCATTTTCTATATCACCCGCCTTGTCTGATTCGGAATCCTTTTTAGCCGATTCTTTTATTTCCTCGGCAGCTTTATTAATTTCGTTAATGAGCTGGTTACACTTTTCATAAATATAAGTGATATAAGATGCATTAGTATGCCCTTTAACTTCAATTAACTCAGCCACAGTTCTAATGTTTGTTATCTCAGTTACTAAGGAACCAAGTGTAACCATGTTTGCTCTCCTTTATTTAAGTCGATATATAATAATATGTCCGATTTCCGCCATCTTCATAGTAAGTACCACTACCCCCACGCAAATTATAACTATAGGTGCTTCCTCTATAGTATGCTCCGCCACTCGGATTAAATTTACCAGAAATTGTTTTACCATCCCAACTAACATAGACATTATCAAGATTAATCTGACTTCCTTGATCTCGTCCACTGGCGCTTCCGGCGCTATTAAACTTTGTAACAGTTGTGCCAACAACTCTTACAGTAGTTGCTTTAAATGGCATTTTAACAGCTTTAGTAAGTGTAGTCGAATCGCTATAAATAGACCCATCCCCTTTTGTAGCATTAACTACTGCTGTAACAGATACATCAGCGTATAAACTACCACCAGAATCATAAGGACTCCCTGCTGCGCCGACACTAAGACTACGTAAAGTAGCAGATTCAGCACCAGCAGTCTTCGCCGCCGACACTCCGTCCTTATAGAATTTAGTGTCGGCCATGTTAAAAGACGCTTGTGAACTATTATAAGTTGCTGCGCCCATTGACACTACTCCAGAGCTACTAGCAGATAAACTATGATAATGATCTCTATGATAAACAGGTGTTTCATTAATAGTTAACTCCGATGCATCAAGCGAATCTGCTTCCATATAATGGACAAAGATAGCATTAGCGTTAATACGATCTAAAGCTGCTATTTTAGCACCTAAATTTGTAGTATTAATCCAGTCTGCTTCAAGTGTTCCAATTCTTGCATTTTGAGCTTCTAACTGGCCATTAATAGTAACTATGTTATTAGCATTAATCTCAATATTGTCAGCATTAAGAGTAATATCAGAACTATTTTTATCAACTCTCAAACTAAGTGACGCTTCTGCTCCTTTAGCACGATTCGTTTCAAGCACAATAGCAGCAGAAGTATCATTCGATAATTGAGTAATACTAGTATTTAATTCTTCTTTAGTACTATTAATATATTGCGTCGTTGTCTGCAAAGCTACACCAGTTTCATATTGAAAAGTGTTGAAATCAGCTCTTTGCTGCACAATAGCATTTCCATGCTCATCTGAAGTTGTCTTAAGTGATACAATATTAACATTTCCAGTTGAAGCATTAAAACTTATGCCAACATCTTGTTCAAGTATTCTAGTTTTATCTCTATAGTCATGCAAAAGAGCACCTAAAGAAATCTTGCCATCATCTTCAGCTTCAAGATCTATATAAGTTCTGTAGAAATACTGAAGCTCTTCCTTTGATTCCTCATCTGCAGTCTCTGCAGTCTCTGCAGCGGCCTCGGCAGCATCTGCTGCTCCACCTCCGCCGTGTCCACCAGAAGCACTATTGCCATAAGTGTCACTTTCTTTACGCTTATCTTCTTTATAGCGCTCGGTAAGCGACTGTTTCGGGTTACCAAATGTATACTTATTATTTGCAGGATTTGCCAAATCATATTCAATCTTCGTGCAAGTCAAATATTCGTTCATATCATGAGGAATAGATGTTATATGAACTCTATCCCCTAGACGAATCGGACGTATCGCTTTGTTAAGCATATGCAAATCAACTGCTGTAATTGTGACTGTTCGGGGAACATTAACATTAGAAGCCAAATATCTTCTAGCATTCTCAAGAAGTGTCGAAGCAGAATTAACATTGTTAAATACATGCGTTTTAACAATGCGCCCATACTTAGCAACTGCATTAGTATCAACTAACTCATCAGAACCACCATTAACAGACTTAATCGTGATATTGTCGTCACCAAGCGGAACAAGAACTGTAAACAACTCTTCAGCACTTATTTCTTCTGTAAGATCAAGAAGATTTTCTCCAAGCTCAATCTCCTGTGAGGATTCGCCACCGTATTCTTGAACGTAGTCAATGTAATTTACCCCATTTTGATACCTTGTTCTGAGGTAGCCACCAACATAATCGATCAAGCATGTTTGAATCTCGTCAAAAGTTGTATTCCAGTCATTAACAATAGAATTAATGGCTATTTGCTTATAGTCAATATTCCCAGTATTAATATTATCATCTTGTCCTGTAAGAATAATGCTTCGATCCTCAATTGTCACATTACCAACTGTAAACTGCTTTGAGGCTTCTACTCTGGCATTGTGAGCAGCTATTAATTTATTAAACAATGCACGAGTTGTGCCATTATACTTTTCAGTACGCTGAACCGAATCAACTAAAAAGGCTAGATCACCTTCACAGTAAACTGAACGTACATTATTAAAAGTCCGCTCATTCGATAATACACGCCCACGAAAGATCTCATCGTCATCCATCCTCACTGTAACAAGCGAAGTAAGCTGATTGATAGACTTATAGTATGGATTAGATTGAGGAATATCAAACTCAAGTGATCCGGCTTTCCCCATCTCAAGAGCCACTCTAGGATTAAATACCGCAAGCTCTTCAATTGATGGCTCATACATTAAATCATTTCCAAGATAAATATAGAACATCAGAGCTTTCCTCCTATGTTCTCGATTGTTACTTTACCATGACCATTGAATACAAGCGGATTTTCACCAGAATCAAAACGTAAATCTTTAAACGTATTTGAACCAAGCGACAGTGTATAGGTATTTTCTTTAAACGTTACTGTCATATCATCTGCTGTCGTGATGAAAGTAGGAATTGTTATCATTGTCTCGTTAACATAAACCATCGACAACGTACCATCGACAACAAGATTCTTGTACGATTTAATAATATCTCTTTCAAAGTTAAATGGATCCCACAACCAGTTATCACCATAACCAGCGACATCTTTCTTGTAAGGACCCACATTATAACTAATTACTATTTTGCTCCAAGTAGGATCAGATCGCCATGCATCAACCTGAAATCGTCCATGATAGGTAAAAGCAGGATCATCTTCAAGAACGGCATCAAACTCTTTGCCTTGCAGATACTGCATAATATCGCTATAAAGCTCATACCATTCCTGGTAGCCATTCATTACGTAGAATGTCCAAGATCCAGTACGATTATTATAGGTAGGACGCCCGGCAAGAACTTCTGTTAAGTCGAGCGTCCCGTCACCGCCAGGTAAATCAACATAGCTTGTCTTTACAGATGGAGGATTAAACAAGATACGGGAAGTAGAAATTAAATGCCAATCATCCCAAGTATTTTTATCACCTATAGTAACTGAGTGATACATTTAGTTCCCCCTTCCTTTTCTCATAGCCATTAGTCCAAATTGGTTATCCATCTTAGCAGATGTCTGACCAACAAGAACACCAGTGTCAAGAACTACTTGCAGATTTTGTAGATTATCGTCCATAATAGCCATACGTTCATTAAGCTGTTTAATCTCGTTGATGATATCTCTACTCTGAATAGTATTATTAATAGTTGCGCCATCAATATTAGCGTTAGCAGCAATCCCTTTAAGGTTAAAGCCGTTAATCATACTATTTATCGATGCAGCCTGGCCATTCATACTATTCATGTCAACAACCGGTGTTATCATTGGAGATAATCCATAATTAGCATCACTAGCATAAGCCATAGCATTCTGCATTGCCGTAATAATAGAATTGCCAAGAACTTCTACAGAATTAAGAGCTTCATACTGACTATCTTCGAAACCTTTTGCTAAACCAAGAACGGCGTATTCACCTATTTCAGCAAATACACGTGATGGTGACTTAATCTTAAAAGCAGATTTTAAAATATTAATGACACTATTAGCTATTGTTCTCGCATTGTTATATACAATGTTTGCTTTGGATACAAGGCCATTATTGAAGCCAATCATCACAAATGAGCCAGCATTATAGAATGAACTCTGATAAGATTTAATAGCAGAAACACAACTATCCATTGTAAGACCAAGTGACACTTTTAATGTCTCAGCTCCAACAAGCGACCCATCTGAAATACTAATCATAATATCTGATCCGAATGTTTTCATCGATTCTAATGTCAAAGTCTTAAAATCAGTAAGGCTCACATCAAATGAAGAAAGATCAATATTCCCCATTGACTCTTGTATATCACTGACTGCTTGCGTAATAACTTTTTTAGCTTCCTCTACAAATCCAGATATAGAAGTGCCAAAGTCAGATTCATTATAATCTAAATATAACAAATCGCCCATGACCTCAAATATACTGCCAAGCCCTTCAAGTGCTGCCGATGCTTGAGAAATGTCACCAAGATCCAATATACTTTGTATACCGGCTTTAATTTTTTCAAATACTGTCCCAAGACCATTCTGAAATTCTGTTTTGCCAAATATCTTTTCAGCTTTATCTCTCGACAATTGAGCAGCAGCTAAGAACATATTAGAAATCCCTGTTATTACTCTAGCAGCTGCATCGGCATCGCCCTCAAGTCCAAGAAGTCCTGTAATAAAAGTCTCAACACTATCTAAAACATCTGATACAACTTGCGTATCAATATTTCCATAGCCAAATTCTCGAGCTCCGGCGGTAATAGCTTGCATATTTTTACCAAAATCAGCAAGTATGGTTGTAGCACTTGCTAAACTTGTCCCCATATTACTATCACTATTAATAGTAGTGGCGAGATCAGTAAGCATTGTGACCATGTCTTTCATAGCTTCAACTGACGCTTTAGCATTTTCAGCTTTACTAAATGATGCAAGAATAACATCGACGACTAATCCGGCTAAAGCTTTTGCAAAATTACGAATAACACCATCTTCACCTGTCATTGACTCGGCCATATCAAACAAACTTGAATCGTCTCTAAATGTTGTAGCCATAGACACTAAATAATCAAGCATCGATTGAATAGTGGCAAAATTTGCGCTCGCTTTCACAGAATTAGAAAAGCCTAATGCAAATGTTTCAGTTACCAACCCAGCTAATCCACTTGCAAATTTCTTACATGAATCAGCAGCTGTTTCGGCCATCCTAAATGTTAATCCACCGGCCGGACCAAACTTTTGAGCAATGCCAATCATGTAATCAATAATACCAGCAACAGCTTTGAAACCACCGCCAGTTACATTTCCATTTTCATCAACTTCAGCTGACTTTTCAGGATTAATAAATTGAGCAACAAAAGCTTCCCCAGTCAAGAAAACCAAACCTTCGCCAAATGCCTTACACATATCGGCAGCATTTTTAGCTTTTTCAAACAAACCGGCTTCGTCAGCAACCTTCTTAGCTAATGTAAGCCTGTAATCAATAATTGCAGTTACAGCTAAGAAACCGCCGCCAGTAATATTGCCATTAGAATCTACTTGAACGGCTTCACCAGAATTAATTTTACTCAAAGCAAATGCTACACCACTAAGCGGAACTAATGACCACCCAAATTTTGCAATCAATCCTGCAGTATCTACTCCGGCTTCATACAACTCATCATTGCCTTGAATAGCTTGAGCAATACTCATCATCGTGCCAATAACAGTTAGAAGCAATTCAAGATTACCTGATGTATTAGAAATATCAGCTTTTCCTAAAATCTCTACATCTTTACATAATTGCTCTAAACCTTTACCAAATGAACTTGCTACATTAGAAGCATCCTGCGCATTTAACAGTATCTCTTGATCTTTGTTAAGTTTCTTGGCGAGTCGAATCATAACATCTATTAATGCGCTCACAGTCATAACAGACGCTAAAGATGTCACCGCATTAGCATTGTCACCAAGAACGACTGTATCTTCGCAAAGCTGTTTCAACCCTTCACCAAAACTGCTAGCTAAAGTCGATGCTGTTTCCCCAGCAGTAAACAACCATGCATTATCATTCAATTGGCCTGCGAACTCGATCATTGTATTAATCAACGCTCGAACTGTCTCAACTGACGCCAAAGACGTTTCAGCACTTTGGTTACTTCCTAATGTAATAACATCTTCACACAGTTGCTTTAACCCTTCGCCAAATGCATTTGCTAATGTACTTGCAGCCATACCAGCTACAAACAATAGAGAATTTTTGATTAACTTGTCAGCTAAATCGAGCATAATGTCAATTAGCCCTTGAACAACTAGCAATGATCCTTGAGCATTTTCAGGATTGGCATCGCCTAAGATAGCTGTGTCATCACAAAGCGGACGCAAAGACTCTCCAAACAATCTAGCCAAATCAGCTGCTTGAGTCGCCGACGTAAACAATTCTGTATTATTAGAAAGCATATCAGCAAGATCAAGGATCAACTGAATTAAACCTTTTACGACTATAAAATTCTGAGCAGCAGCATCAGGATCGGTTCCACCAAGAATCGCTGTATCATCACAAAGTGGACGTAAAGACTCACCGAATATTTTTGCTAACTCTGCAGCCTGCTTTCCACT
>JAEEGL011108454.1_pt1 | contig 10979 bp, 9 predicted proteins | sample 9134231 | NCBI WGS metagenome assembly JAEEGL01 (sample SAMN16246548, study PRJNA631951) | gut metagenome | biome: gut microbiome; feature: rumen; material: fiber-attached | host: Bos | place: Iran: Karaj | collected 2018-10 | reverse complement strand
CAATGCCAACGTGCGCCGCTATATCGACTTTGCCGCCGCCAACGGTTTTGACGCATTGCTTATCGAAGGATGGAATATCGGTTGGGAAGATTGGTACGCCAAACAGAAGGATTTCGTGTTTGATTTCATCACGCCTTATCCCGATGTCGATCTTCCTGCCCTAAACAAATATGCGCACCAAAAGGGTATCCGCCTCATCATGCACCATGAAAGCTCTGCTTCTACGATCAACTATGAGCGTTGGATGGAGAAAGCTTACACCCTGATGAACAAATATGGCTACGACGCTGTGAAAGGTGGTTATGTGGGCACTATCATTCCCTTTGGCGAAGGCCACTACAGCCAGCCTATCAACAACCACTATCACTATGCCGTCGTGGAGGCCGCCAAGCACCATATTATGGTAAATTCGCATGAGGCGGTGAGACCTACAGGACTCTGCCGCACCTGGCCCAATATGATTGGCAATGAGAGCGCCATGGGCACGGAGTTTAGAGAACGCATCAATCCTGGCCACACCACCATACTGCCCTTCACGCGTTTGCAAGGCGGCCCGATGGACTATACACCAGGCATCTTTGAGACTGATATGGGTAAAATCGTGCCTTGGGGACAAAAGATGAAAACTACCATCTGCAACCAATTGGGATTGTATGTGACCTTCTATTCACCACTGCAGATGGCTGCCGACTTCCCCGAACATTACGCGCAATTCATGGATGCCTTCCAATTCATTAAGGACGTGGCTGTGGATTGGGACAAGAGCCTGTATCTTGAGGCGGAGCCTGGCGCCTATATCGTCACCGCACGTCATCCCAAGCTGTCTACTTTGAACAAGGCTGCAGAAGGCATCGGCACCTTGTCCGCCGGCAAGAAAGGCGTGGTCTCCAATGCGACCAAGTTCGTTTATAACCTACCTGAGGATGCTACGATAGAAGACCTATGGCATGCCACACCGCACGATGTGTGGTATGTAGGCGGTGTCACCGACGAGAACGCACGCGAAGTCAGCGTGAAGCTCGATTTCTTGAAACCTGGTGTCACCTACGACGCCACCATCTATGCCGATGCCGACAACGCTGACGGCATCCCTGACGACAGCTATAACGCGCAAGCCTATACCATCACGCACCAAAAGGTTACTTCCAAGTCGGTTCTGAAACTCAAAATGGCCCGTTGCGGAGGCTTTGCAGTCTCGCTGCGGTCACGATAATTATTATTTTTGCACGTTTTTGTGAGAAACTTTATTAACGACTAAACAAACCATAATACTAATGAAAAAGATCATCACCATTATCGCGCTGATGGCTACCCTGGTGGGGACAGCCTTTGCACAAAACGTCTTGAATGAGAAAGCTGACAACATTATAGGCACCTATCTTGGAACTCAGGGTGAAGACCAATTTAAAGCCAAAATCACCAAGGAGAGCGACAACACCTACAAGTGCCAAATCATCTGGCTGGAAAAGGATCGTGATGCCAATGGCAACAAACTCCTTGATGTCAAGAATCCCGACAAGAGCCTTCGTAATGTTCCATGTGACCAAGTCGTCATTTTTTCAGGACTGAAATATGACGCCGAGGACCAGCATTGGGGCGACACCAAAATCTATGATCCCCAGCGTGGTATTAGAGCAAGGTTAACAGCTGAGTTCACCAAAGACGGCCAACTGAAACTCAGAGGCTCAGTGATGGGTATCGGCGAGAGCGTCTATTGGAAGAAAATCAAGTAAGCTAGCCAACGATGAACACTTACAAACACGAAGTGAGATACTACGAATGCGACCGTATGGGTGTGACGCATCATTCCAATTATGTTCGATTTATGGAAGAAGCCCGAATCGATTGGCTTGACCAACTGGGTTTTGGTTTCGAAAAGATTGAGGCTGAAAACGTTTTTTCACCCGTTATCTCCGTCACATGCGAATACAAGCGCCCAACCACTTTCAAGGATATCATTGATATTGAGGTGAATATCACCAAGATGAGTGAGATGAAGTTTGAGTTTTCTTATACCATGCGGGTTGATGGCAAGGTGGTTTGCGTGGCCCAGAGCTCCCATTGTTTTATTGAGAATAACCGTCCAGTGGCCATCTCAAAACGACTCCCCGAGTTCTTCAAAGCCTTGAATGAACGGGTAAAGGAATAAAGGTATCAATAAGACACAAAAAAACGGCCAATCTTTCAGGTTGGCCGTTTTTTTATTGCTGCTCAGTAAATGATCAGATCTTCTCCTCTTCTACACGAATAGGTTGAGGTTCTGACCTATGGATGTCGAGCTCGTCGATGAGGTTGGTGGCACCGGCGTACTTGTCGATGATGAAGAGCACGTAACGGATGTCCACGTTGATGGTGCGCTGTAATTTGGGCTCGAAGTTGACGTCACCGCTCATGGCTTCCCAGTTGCCGTCGAAGGCGAGGCCGATGAGTTCACCCTTGCCGTTCATGATGGGGCTACCGGAGTTACCACCCGTGATGTCGTTGGTCGAAAGGAAGCAAACCACGAGTTCACCGTTGTCATCGGCATAGGCGCCAAAGTCCTTCTTCTCGATGAGACTGATGAGGCGCTTGGGAGCGTCAAACTCATAGTCGCCGGGCACGTATTTCTCAAGGATACCATTGGCAGTGCAGACATAGTCGTAGTGTACGGCATCGGCAGGCATGTAGTCCTGCACCGAACCATAGCTCATACGCATGGTCGAGTTGGCATCGGGATAGAGGCTCTTTTCGGGTTGGGTTGCGGCGTAATACTCGCGGAGACCCTTAACGAAGACGTGGTCATTCTCGCTAACGTCCTGCATGGCTTGACGATAGTCGCCCATATGGTTCATGATGACTTCCATCATTGAAGTATTCATAATGTATGCGTAGTCCTTGCCAATCTTCTTCGGATTGGGTTTCGCAATGAAAGCCTTGATGCTCTCGGGCGTGGCGAAGATGGAGTTGGTGTAGACGTCATCAGTGAAAGCGTCGATGTCGCCTTTGAATTTCTTGTCGATGATGCTGTAGATTTCAGGCAGCTCGTCAGCCTTGAAGGCATTCTTGTAGGTCTTCAACATCTCGGCGAAGGTCTTCTTCTCCACTTGTGGGTCGGTCTCGGCAAAGAGGCCGTCCACATCCATCTGCTGGAGCATCATCATTGCCATCTCTTGGGCGTCCTTGTCCTTGTCGAGATAGGCTTGATAGTATGAGCCAAATTGGGCGGCGATACCAGCAGGACCAGCGTTGGAGACGAAATTGGGATAGTAGATGTATTTTGCCACATTGCCCAGGGTCTTATATGCTTCTTTCAGGTTGGGAAGGGCTTTGGCGTATTCTGTCTTGCCATTGTTGTTCACCCACTTGGTGAAGTCCTTCTCCAAGGCAACCTTGCCCTCGCTCACTTTGTTCTTACGGAGCATCTTGCACTGACCGATGAAGTTCTTCCAAGTGTTGGCCAAACCAGCGTGGTTGTCGGCATACATCAGGTTGATGTGTTCATCAACCTTCATATATTCTTCCATCACTTCAAGTTCCTTGCCGAAGATGTCGATGATGGCGGGATAGAAGGTATCCACATTATAATCGATGCCGTAGCTTGACATGTAACGTTCAGTACTGCCTGGGAAGCCCCAGATCATTGTGAAGTCATCCTTCTTCACACCATCGAGGCTGATGGGAAGGTGGTGCTTGGGGGTCAACGGCACGTTGTCCTTGCTGTAAGCGGCCGGGTTGCCGTTCTTGTCGGCATAGACGCGGAAAATCGAGAAGTCACCGGTGTGGCGGGGCCACATCCAGTTGTCGGTGTCGCCACCGAACTTACCAATCGAAGAGTTGGCCACACCCACGAGACGCACGTCGGGGAACACTTGATAAACAAACATGTAGTACTCGTTGCCTTCAAAGAAGCCTTTGATGACGGGGTTGTACTTGCCGTCTTCCGAAGCAGCCGTCTCCAAATCTTTGATCTTCTTACGGATGGCGGCTTGCTGATCCTGATAATCCATATCGCTGGTCACCACACCGAGAACGTCCTTGGTGACGTCTTCCATACGAATGAGGAAGCTGGCCGTCATTTCAGGAGCAGGCAGTTCTTCGCCATAGTTTTTGGCCCAGAAGCCGTCACGCAGGTAGTCGTGTTGGTCGGAACTGAGTTTCTGGATGGCGCCGTAACCGCAGTGATGGTTGGTGAAAAGCAGACCATGTTCGCTCACAATTTCGCCAGTGCAGAAAAAACCACGAGGCATGGCGTCGCTGCCAAGGCCTACGATAGCATCTTTTAGGCTGCTGTGGTTAATGCTGTAAAGCTCTTCAGGGGTCAGTTGCAGACCCATTTTCTGCATGTCAACATAATTCAGGCGCTCGACGAACATCGGGAGCCACATGCCTTCATCGGCATACACGCGACCCACCGAAACCATGATGGCCATCGCGATGATTCCTAATACTTTTTTCATGAAGTACAAATTATAAATTATTGGTATTTAATTGTTTTTGATAATACTATCAAACGTTTAGAGCTTGCAAAAATAAGAAAAAACCATTACCGTCTTTATGTCTATCCTTGATTTTTCGTCGAAAGCAGTCCGCAGGCTGCGTCGATGTCTTGTCCTCGTGAGGCACGTATGGTGGCGATAATGCCCTTGTCGTTTAAAGCATCGCGGAACCATGTCATGGTGGCGGCGTCGGGACTCTTTAGCGGAATATTGGGGACGGTATGATACCTTATTAAATTAAACCGGCATCGTGTGCTCCCCAATAAACGAGCGATTTCTTTAATGTGTTCCTTGCTGTGGTTCAAGTCCTTGAAGATGATATACTCAAACGAGAGGCGGCGTTGCCCATGCCAGTCGTGTTGTTTCACGGCATGGATCACTTCTTTAATGGGATAGCTCTTTTCGACAGGCATCAGCTTAAGACGTTCATCGTGGAAGGGGCTGTGCATGCTGATGGCCAAGTTGCACTTTGATTCTTCAAGGAAACGTTTCAAGTTGGGGATCAGGCCACAAGTCGACACGGTGATGCGGGTTGGGCTCCAAGCCAAGGCCCATTCTTGGGTGAGGATGTCGAGCGAACGCATGAGATTGTCATAGTTAGCCAAAGGTTCACCCATGCCCATGAAAACGATGTTGGTAAGCGTATCGAATTCCGGAAGGCTGAGTACCTGGTTCATGATTTCGGCCACAGAGAGGTTCTTTTGGAAGCCCTGTTTTCCTGTGGCACAGAAAAGACAGTCCATTTGGCAGCCCACTTGTGTGGAAACACATAGCGTGGCGCGCTCTTTGTCGGGAATATAGGCAGTCTCAATGAAATGTTCTCCTGCAGGGAAAAGGTATTTTTTGGTACCGTCTTTGGATACTTGTTCCTTTAATGGTGCTTTCAAACCCGTTTCATAATGTTCTGATAACAAGGCTCTTGCGTTCTTGCTAAGGTTGGTCATGTCATCAAATGAGGCACAATGTTTCAGGTAAATCCAATCCACGAGCTGTTTGCCAGTAAACTTGGGTAGTTCCAACTTTTCGACCACCTCTTGAATCTCGGCAGGGGTCTTGCCTAATAATATTTCTTTTTCCATGGCGCAAAAATAGCGATTTTGTGCCGACATATTGATTAAGACGGTTACATTTCTTCAAAATCTTTATATTTGCAACATCAAACAACCACCTAATGAAAGAGTTGAAATGTCCCAAATGCGGAAGTGTTTTCTCTGTTGACGAAGCTGATTATGCTTCCATTGTCAATCAGGTTAAGAACGCAGAGTTTGCCTCGGAGGTGAACCGTCGCCTTGCTGAGTTGCATCAACAGCAAATGGCTCAGCAGAAATTGGCCGAAGTAAAGATGGAAAACGAGCATCAATTGGCTCTTGCCAACAAGGATAAAACCATCAGCGAGTTGCGTGCGCAGATAGCACAGAGCAGTCAACAGCAACAGATTGCTGTCATGGAGGTGCGTCAGAAAGCGCAAAACTATTTGAACCAAAAGGAACAAGAAATCACGAGGCTTCAGTCAGAGGTAAAAACCCAGCAGCTAGAGGCCGACTCGAAAATGGAAGTGCTGAAGAAAGAATACGAAGGGAAGCTCAAGAATGCACAAGATATGGTGGATTACTATAAGGATTTGAAATCTCGCATGTCTACAAAAATGGTAGGCGAGACCCTCGAGATACATTGTAGCACTGAGTTCAACCGCGTGCGCCCGCTTTTCCCCAATGCCTATTTTGAGAAAGATAATGATGCATCAGGCGGTAGTAAGGGCGATTTCATCTTCCGCGACTTTGAGGATGGTGTGGAGTATGTTTCCATTATGTTCGAGATGAAAAACGAAATGGACGAAACTTCAACCAAACATAAAAACGAAGATTTCTTCAAAAAACTAGATGCCGACAGGAATGCGAAAAAATGCGAGTTTGCTGTGCTTGTCAGCCTTCTTGAACCTGACAGCGAGCTATACAACACGGGTATTGTCGATGTGTCGCACCGCTATCCTAAGATGTATGTCATCCGCCCCCAATTCTTCATTCCACTCATCACCCTGTTGGTACAGACTTCGAAAAATAGTCTTGAGTACAAAAAACAACTTGTCATCGCCCAAAGTCAGTCGGTTGATGTTACAAAATTTGAGCAGCAATTACTCGATTTCAAGGACAAGTTTGGCAGAAACTACCGTTTGGCGAGTGAGAAGTTCCAAACAGCCATTGAAGAAATCGACAAGTCTATACAACACCTTCAGAAAATCAAGGATGCTTTGATAGGTTCAGAGAATAATCTCCGATTAGCTAACGACAAGGCGGAGGAGCTTACCATCAAGAAGCTGACGCGTAATAATCCGACAATGAAAGCCAAGTTTGAGGAAGCGCGTATCCTTGATGAGGATGAAGAAACGGTATAATTGGATATAAAAAAACAGCCCTCGATTGAGAGCTGTTTGGCAGTACCGAAGGCCGGGATCGAACCGGCACGAGTGTTACCTCATCGGTTTTTGAGACCGACGCGTCTACCGATTCCGCCACTTCGGCATCGTTCCGTGAAACGCGGCTGCAAAAATACGGATTTTTTTGTTTCTGCAAGTAGTTTTCAAAAAAAACTCTTTTTTTTGTTGTTTCTACTTCGAAAATGCCTAATTTTGCAGCCTGAAAAAACATCATTGCCATGGCAGGAAGATACGTTTCCATTTTCGCTGGAAGAGCCACCCACGAGTTGGGCGCCAAAATTGCTGAAGCTTACGGTGCTCCTCTCGGTAAGTCGTCAGTTTCCGTTTTCTCAGACGGCGAGTTCCAACCTTCGTTTGATGAGAGCATTCGCGGTCATCATGTGTTTATTGTACAGTCTACGATGCCGTCGACAGACAACTTGATGGAGCTTTTGCTCATGATAGATGCAGCCAAGCGTGCTTCTGCGCATAAGATTATCGCTGTGATTCCGTATTTTGGTTGGGCCCGTCAAGACCGCAAGGATCAACCTCGCGTGAGCATTGGTGCCAAGTTGGTCGCCAATTTGTTGTTGGCCGCTGGCGTCAATCGTATCATCACGTTGGATCTCCATGCTGACCAAATCCAAGGATTCTTTGATATCCCGGTGGACGCCCTTTACGCTTCCACACTTTTCATAGACCACATCCAGAAGATGAACATCGATGACCTACTGATTGCTGCTCCCGACCTGGGCGCCTCGAAACGTGCTTCTGCCTACTCCAAGCGTCTCGGTTGCGACCTCGCGGTCTGCCATAAGCACCGTCCACGCGCCAATGTGGTCGACAGCATGACTCTCATCGGTGATGTGAAAGACAAAAATGTCATCATCCTTGACGACATGATCGATACGGCTGGCACGATAGTCAAAGCTGGTCAACTTATCATGGACAATGGAGCTAAGAGCGTTCGCGCCTTTGCCACCCATGCTGTTTGCAGCGGTCCCGCCATGGAGCGCCTCGACAATTCAGTTTTCAGTGAAGTTGTTGTCACCGATTCCATCCCGTTGCCAGCAAATGCCTCAAAGAAAATCAAAGTAGTAAGTACAGCGAACCTGTTTGCGGATGTCATCCACCGTGTGGAGTCATACGAATCCATCAGTTCGTTATTTAAATAATAATCAATTAACATTTAACACATTAAATTCATGAAATCAGTATCATTGAGCGGTTCTCTTCGCGAGAACGTAGGGAAAAAAGATGCTAAAGCACTGCGCAAAGCCGAAATGGTTCCTTGCGTTATGTATGGTGCAGGTGAAGAACAAGTTCACTTTGCCACTGAGGCTAAGAACTTCAAGAAGATCCTCTTTACGCCTGAGACTTACATTATCAATTTCGACATTAATGGCAAGACCTACAAGACCATCCTTCAAGATGTTCAGTATCACCCTGTTACCGATGCCGTGTTACACGCCGACTTCCTCATCGTCAGTGAGGACAAACCCATCACCGTGGTTCTTCCTATCACGCTGAAAGGCTCTTCAGCTGGTGTGATGCGTGGTGGTAAGATGAAGCTTGGCATCAAGAAAGTCAAAGTTTGTGGTCTCATCAAAGATCTTCCGGATTATGTCGTCGTTGACATCAGCAATGTCAATATCAACGAAGCCATCAAGGTTAAGGATCTCAGCATTGAGAACGTTACGCCTGTCACTCCCGGTTACACCGTCATCATGGCTGTCAACGCAGCCCGTGGCGCTTCGGTGGCAACGGAAGAGGAAGAAGCCTAATTCTTTTGTTGACGATACAAAGGCCGTCCAAAGACGGCCTTTTTTGTTATTATGTCTTTTCAATTATTCGAAGTATAGCAAACAGAATAAATGACTATTTTTGCAAGGTTTTTCCGCAGAAGGAGACAAATTGAAGCTGACGAAATGAAATACCTGATTGCTTGTTTGGGAAATATCGGTGCCGAGTATGACGACACTCGCCATAATATTGGGTTTAAGATTGCTGACCGTTTGGCCAAGGATCTTGAGGCTTCATTTTCTACAGGTCGCTTGGCCCAGACTGCTGAAATGAAGTTTAAAGGAAAGACTTTGCTGGTCATCAAGCCGACGACTTACATGAATCTTAGTGGCAAAGCGGTGAAGTATTGGCTTCAGCAAGAGAAGATACCGATTGAGAATCTGTTGGTCGTCAACGATGACATCGCTCTTCCTTTGGGTACATTGCGACTCCGCAAACAAGGTGCCGATGGCGGTCACAACGGCCTGACCGATATCATCGATAAGCTGGGCACCAATGTTTTTTGTAGGCTACGTTTTGGCTTAGGCGACGACTTTCCTCGTGGCCGCCAAGTAGATTTCGTGTTAGGGAAATGGAAATCCTCGGAAGAGCCTATCGTCGACGAGAAAGTGGACGAGGCGGTGGAAATCATCAAGAGCTTTGTCACGCAAGGCGTTGACCGCACGATGAACCTTTACAATAAGCATTAATATTTCGGTTAACGTCATTGCGAGGAGGAACGACGAAGCAATCCAGGAGACTTGTTTTCTGGACTGCTTGGTGCCTCGCAGTGACGCGTTACATGTTCTTTAAACTTGTTCTTCGGCTTCCCGAGCTTTCTTGTCTTTCAGCGAGCCTCCAAAGATATCAAACCTTACGAAACGACATTCCAGTGGACCATTCCAAACAGGGATCTTAGCGGAAGGCTTCAACCCTACATGTTTTAAGGCCACCGCATCGTCAGTGATAAGCCAACATTGGAAACCTTCGAAGTTGTGCTTCAAGGTGTGGCCGATATTCTCATATAAGGTATCTATATCGTCTTCTTCTAAGCGGTCACCATAGGGAGGGTTGATGATGAGAATGCCTCCTCCTTCGGGAGGTGTGAGGTCGTTCATATCCTTCTTCATCAAGTGGATGTCGTGTTGCAGATGGGCATAGTTGATGTTGCCTTCTGCGATGGCAACAGCCTTTGGAGAACGGTCGGAAGCCCAAATCTCATGATCGAATTCGCGGATTTGACTGTCGGCCTCTTCCTTGACGCGTTTCCATAGTTCGGGATCCCAGTCGTCCCATTTCATGAAGCCCCATTCCTTGCGGTAGTATCCTGCAGGAATGTTCATGGCAAACATGGCAGCCTCGATGGGCAAGGTGCCAGAACCACACATGCAGTCAAGGAAGTTGCAGTCGGCTTTCCAACCTGAAAGCAGGATGAGTCCTGCCGCTAGCACTTCGTTCATGGGAGCCTTGTCGACTTGTTTGCGATAACCACGGTGGTGAAGCGACTCGCCAGAACTATCGAAAAGGATGGTCACCTTATCTTCACGGATGTGGAGATTAATGCGTAAGTCTGGGTTGAGCGTGTTGATGCTGGGACGTAAGCCTATCACTTCACGGAATTGGTCGACAATAGCGTCTTTCATCTTCAGCCCTGCATATTGTGAATGGGTGAAAAAACGGCCACTTGTCACCGCGTCAATGCAGAAAGTTTGATCAGTGCGGAGAAGCTCGCACCAATTGATTTCTTGGACTTTTTTGTACAACTCATCCGGATTTTTGGCGTAAAAGTTCTTAAAGGGTTTCAACACCTTTAGGGCGGTACGTACCCCATAATTAATACGATACATCAGCTCCTTGTTGCCTTCGCACAGCACGGCGCGATGCATGATACGGACGTTTTTGGCGCCTAAAGCCTTAATCTCACCTGCCAAGACTTCTTCAAGGCCGGCAGCAGTTTTTGTGATGAGTTGATAGCAGTCTTCCATGGGATGAAATTTTCGGCAAAAATAGGGATTTTTATTGCTATATTTGTGTATCGGAATCGATTATTTCCTATTTTAGCCGATTCTTTAATGGAAACAAATAAATTATAATATGAGCACCAACTTTGACCCACGCGCCAACTACGAGCTGACCAAGCAACAGGCCGGCTATGTCGAGCGCAAGAAAGCCACACAGGAAGACTATGACCGCATAGGCTTCATGTCGGGACTGGAAGTGCACCAGCAGATCAAGACCAAAGAGAAGCTGTTTTGCCACTGTCCCGCCGGACAATTCAACAAGTTTGAGGACTACGATGCCGAGCTGAT
>JAEEGL010133031.1_pt1 | contig 10979 bp, 7 predicted proteins | sample 9134231 | NCBI WGS metagenome assembly JAEEGL01 (sample SAMN16246548, study PRJNA631951) | gut metagenome | biome: gut microbiome; feature: rumen; material: fiber-attached | host: Bos | place: Iran: Karaj | collected 2018-10 | reverse complement strand
GCATCCCATTTATCAAAACCTGCAGGATGTACATTTTTCGAAAATCCTTTATTTACTGTTTGTTGCATTTCCGGGCAGGTATTCGCCCGTAAGCGGTATTTCCGGATGAAGAGAATTGTCTATTATCTTTAATGTCAATACGCCATCCTCTCTCTGCCATTGTCCGCCGCACAGCACTGTTCTTGCAAAAGAAAGACCTTTCATCTTCTGGTCGTACTTCACGTGGCCTATTATAGTGTCTACATCCAAAGAACTCAATGCCGTACGTATATCTTCTTTTTCCAGTGACTTGGTTGTATTGAAGGTTTGTATCGCAAGTTCCAGTGCCTCGTATGCATAGGCTGCAGGCTGCGGCATGACACGTCCGTCATGATCTGCCATGTAAGCTTCGTTAAGCGATTCAGAGGATATGCCTGTAAGAGCTGAAGAATAGGGATTAGTAGGCGCCCACCAAACCTGTGTCATGATACCGTCTGCCAGATCTCCCAAAGCTTCAACGTCGGACTGCAGCAGGCAGCATTTGCCCATCGTGACGCCTTTGACTTCAACACCTGCGCTTATAATGGCGTTGTAGGAGTTCATGAAATCCGGCGGTATGTTTGTACCTGCGATTATGTCAATATTCTCGTTTTTGAATTCATTGGCAAGACTTGTGAAATCTGTTGTTCCCGAAGGATACTGTCCCGGGTCAACTGTCTCGTATCCGTCTTCGGCAAGTCGTTTTACAAAGAGTTCATGCCACGCCGTACCATCAGCATCGTTGGCAAATAACAGCCCGACCTTGGCTCCGCTTCCGACACCGCAGCCGGCGACTGTCCACAATGCCCTCTGAGACTCGTATACATCATCGAGTGTATAAAAAGAACAATATGTCCAGTTGAATTCATCCCTTGAATTTGCCAGCGAATCTATCGGCGACTGTGTGGCGATACAGGGTATGCCATATCGCTCAGCTACTTCCGCTACCGGTATCACCGTATTCGGTGTCTGTATCGCTATCATCAAATCCACGTTATCTTCTTCGATAAGCTTCTGAGTAAGCTCTGAGCATTTATTCGCATCGCTTTCCGAATCATAGACTATGATCTCACACTTTTTTTCTTCGCCGTTCACCTTTATCGGGTGTTCGCTAAGATAGGCTTCCATCTGCTCCACTACCCAGTCGCAGCCCTCGCCGTTGCCCGCGAGCGGCCCGGTGGAAGGGTTTACATATCCTATCCGGACTGTATCTCTGGAGCTTTGCGAACAGGCTGTCATCAGCAGCAATATGCCTGCAGTGAACAGACATGATATAATAATTCTCAACAAGGATCCTTTTTTCATATGTTGGTTTCTCCCTCTATTTTAATCTCCCTGATATATTTCAAAACGATATGATTATAATGTCATTTACCGGGAGTGTCAATTTATGTTGACAGATCGGAAACGCAACTTTTTTTTCAGTTTAGTTCTTTCTGGTGTATATTTCGATCATTTTTTCGAGACTGTCTATAAGTCCCGGGTTTTTAATTATGAAATGGGCGGCAGGGGTTTTATTTTTGGATATCATAACCCACTCCCCATTGTGTATGAAGATCTGTATATTACGGAAACTCATCCCCTGCCTTAGTACGAGATGGTAGTTTCTGTTATCAATTTCAAACTGTTTTGTATCTTCGACGTGACGCATGTATTCCTCATATGTATAGAAAAGATCCTTTTCATAAAAAAGACCGGAAAGCGACAGATGTATGGGGTTCTTTTCATATTCTTCACCGGTGATATAAGGAATATGATCTTCCTGCTCAGAATGTTTCATTATCTGTAAGACTCGATTTCGTTCTCTTTCTACATAGTCCCGGATCTGTCTCTGATCTGCAGGCTGTATTTTATTCCGCCTGAAAAGATCGTCCAAAAGCTCCGGCGATGCAGTATATGTCGGCGGAGTGGAAAGCAGGGTCTTTCTCTTTCCGGGGGTTGAAGCATCATCATTAAGAAAATCAAACCGTCTTTCGATGCCGTTTGCCCCTATTACTTCAATTGCTTTTTCAGAAAGAGAGATAAGATCCTCGGCCTGTCTCTGATAATAGACCAAATCATCCTTTTCTTTTGAGTAAATTATACGGCCTCTGTCAGCATGCCCGCTGACAGCTTCCATCTGAAGAAGCTCTCCTTCGGAAAGTAAAAAAGCATTCTGGAATATCTGTTCTCTTCCTGCATCCAGATGATATGGCTCTATCTGTCCCGAAAGATAGAGCGGAAGCCAGTGTGACATCCAGCCGAGCATATCGCCTGCAGAGTCAGCCCCGCAGTGTATAAGCCGGATTTTCAGTCCGCTGACTGTCATCCGTGCCGTGATATCCGCAAGACTGAAATTTTCAGATCCAGGATCTGCTTTTTGAGGAAAATTCCAGCATATGGTAAGTCTTTTATCGGGGTAAAGTGCGATAGCACGCCGGATAAAGTTTTTTATAGCCGCAGGAGCGTAGGCCAGACCGTAGGAAACTTCCATAAGTGATCCGGAGACATCTTTTTCGTCGAATCCGCTGTTTTCTGATACACGGTTTTCTTTTATATATTCATGTATATCAAAGGAATCAAGTATACCGAGAAATCGCTCCGCATACCGTCTGGGACTTTCGGAATCGCAGTACAGCCAGCCATATAAGCGTTCATTTGCGTTTGCCACATCCTTTATTTCCGAAATGCTGCAGCCCAGAAGACCGGCCAGTCTTTCTTCATATTCCCAGCCGCTCCTTGTCCTCAGTACATAATTTACACTATCTGCCACAAAACCTTCCGGATCTGCCGGCGTCCTCTTACCGGCGCATATACGGGACAGGTAAGATGTGTCATATCCCAGCGCCTGTGCCATATCATTCATGCTGATCGAAAGTTTATCCAGCATCAGAGCAAAATTGAAACGGAAACTCCGGACGTCAAAGCTGCTTTCTTTTTCTGTCTTTTCTTCTCCAAGGGAGGCTTCCAGTTCTTCTCGTATTGCCTTTGTATCCTCCAGGCCGCTGCTCTCTGCAAGATTCTCAAGAGCTGAGATCAGCGATTCAAGCTGGATGCTGTCTTTGGCCGGTTCTCTGTCACCGGATCTGTATCTGCTTATTGTAGCGGCAGAAAGACCGCTGACATATGCCAGCTCCTTAGCAGTGCAGCCGATGTTCTTCATTTGTCTGTCTAAAACCAGAGAAAACGACATTTTCCATCCTTTTTATAGTAAGTATTGTAACTAAATATAATGGATTATCCTGTATTCTTCAAATACCCTGTTGCAAAACGGGTGTATTATCCGGAAAATGTTCTTGTGTGACTGGATTGCCGGCAGTGAAAAATGTATGTAATAAAAAAGCCTGGATGAGACGAAAGAGGGGTCGGAACTATCCCCATCTTTATTGAACAGCGTGATAGTGATATCATAGTTGCCAAAATAAATAACCATCAGGAGTTTCTTGATCATGGAATCAAAATCAAATCATTATAAAGGAGGGATTTCTTTTATCGTAGCAGGACTTATCATTTCACTGCTTTTTATTATTGTATTTTCTCATGTTATAACCGGGATAAGTGCGGGTATGACTTATGATGCCACACTTGCGGTAAAGAAGAACATGCTGCGCGAGAATGTGGATAATCTGATCGCTTATATTGACTATTCGCAAAAGGATTATAAAGAGGAATATCCGAATGCAACCGATGAAGAAACAGAACAGGCGATGACTGAACTTGCACGTAAACGAATTTATTCCGAAAGCCATATGGACGGATGCTATATGTGGATCGAGAAGGTGCTGAATTATGACGGAGGAGATGATTATGCCATAAGAGTCATTCATCCGAATCTGACGGACACAGAAGGGCAGTTTCTGACTACCAATGAAGTTAATTCCATGGGAAAGAGACCTTATGAAGAGGAACTTGCCGGGATCAGGGAAAACGGAGAGATTTATCTTACATATGAATTTAAGAAGCTTAACTCAGATGAGGTCACAGGAAAAATATGCTATTCGAAGCTATATAAAGATTTTGACTGGATAGTATGCATGGGTGTTAATTTTGATGATCTGGACCATTATGAGAAACAGGCAAGAGAGAGCATGCGTCTATATCAGATAATCATCATCTTTGCTATAGCGGGAACATGGCTGTTCCTAATTTGCCTGATATCATACGGATACAGGCGTTCTGCCATAAAAGTATATCAAAGCCGGAATCAGGAACTTAAAGACAAGCTCAACAGGGATATTGTGACAGGAGCAAGTTCAAGGGATTACGGAGAGCAGCTTCTGGAGGAAGAATACAGCGCTTTCAGAAACGGCAGGGCCGATACGCTGCTTCTTATGATGGATGTAGATCATTTCAAGCAGTTTAACGATACCTACGGTCATGAGCTGGGTGACAAGGTTTTGAAAGCAGTGGTCGATGCGGTCAGGGATGTCATCGGTGATATGGGAACGGTGATACGCTGGGGAGGTGATGAATTTCTGGCGCTGATCAGGAATACCCCGCCTGATGAACAGGCTGATATTGCGGATAAAATTATTAATGCCGTAAGAAATATAAAACTGGAGACTTTAGGAGATAAAAAAATAACATCCTCAATGGGGTTTGCATATTTTGCCGATGCTGATGAAGATGCAAAGGGGATCTTAAGCAGAGCCGATGATGCGTTGTATATTGCAAAGGAGAACGGCAGGGATAACTGGCAGATAGTGATGTGATAAATGAAAGAGAATCTGATGCTGCGAGGGTTACCAGCGTTCTCTGAACCCATCGGGAGAAAAAATGCAGGAGAAAAATAAAGATGCTGCAAGGATAAATCTGCTATTAGCCTATAAACGTTTCGGTAAATAAATCTTACTGTAATAAAGAGGATTATTTATTTGGGCAAAACTATTGACGAAACGTTTCGCCCTGTGCTATTATAAGACCCGCACGGATATGTGTACAATACACATTACTATCGCGGAGGCTTATATGCGGGATTTATTGCTTGGTATAGACATAGGGACGAGTTCATGTAAGGTAGCTGTTTTTACGCCTGACGGAACCGTAGTAACTGCAAAGAATGCTGAGTATGAAGTGTATCGTCCGCATCCGGGCTGGGCAGAGCAGGATCCCGAGGACTGGGTAAACGGAGTATATGACTGTATCAGCAGGATATTCTCTGAGACTGATGTAAAGGCAGAAGAGATAAAAGGCATAGGTGTTGACGGTCAGGGCTGGTCTGCAGTAGCGATAGACAAGGACGGAAAAGTCCTTATCAATACCCCTATATGGATGGATATACGGGCGCAGGATATCTGTGACAGGCTTAACAGCAGGATAGGTGAGGATAATATTTTTGAGCTTGCCGGGAATCCGCTGAAGCCTTCTTATACAACTCCCAAGATAATCTGGTATCAGGAAAATCATCCTGAGATATATGACAAAATAGACAAAATTCTGCAGTGTAACAGTTTCCTTGTGTACAGACTCACAGGCGAGATTTCACAGGATGTGAGTATGGGATACGGACTGCACTGCTTTAATATGCGGAAGGCCGAATGGGACAGCGATATGGCAAAAGCACTGGGGATCCCTGAGGCCTTCCTTCCTCCTATTTTTCCATGTACTGCAGTTGTCGGAAAAGTTAATGAAGCGGCAGCGGCACAGACAGGGCTTTGTGTGGGTACTCCTGTAGTGGCAGGAGGACTTGATGCTGCATGCGGCACGCTCGGAGCGGGAGTTGCCAGAACGGGTGAGACACAGGAGCAGGGCGGCCAGGCCGGAGGCATGAGCATATGCATAGACGATTATGCCGCTGACCCCAGACTGATCCTCGGATACCACGTTGTGCCTGACACATGGCTTCTTCAGGGCGGAACCACGGGCGGAGGCGGTGTCATGCGCTGGTTCGAACAGAACTTCGCTGATTATGAAAGATCAAATAGCAGCGGCAAGTCATCTTTGGTACAGCTGAATGAGATAGCGGAAAAAGTACCTGCGGGATGTGAAGGTATGGTATTCCTTCCCTATATGAACGGAGAGCGCACTCCTATCTGGGACCCTGAAGCCAAGGGTGTATTCTACGGACTTGATTTTTCTAAGACAAAGGGACATTTCGTAAGAGCTTGTATGGAAGGCGTGGCTTTTGCTTTAAGACATAATCTTGAAGTGGCGGCGGCAGCAGGCGCAGGAGTGGATGAATTAAAGGCTATGGGCGGATCGGCAAACTCGCTCCTGTGGACGCAGATAAAAGCGGATGTAACGGGTAAGAGGATAGTCGTTCCTGCAAGCGATACGGCGACAACCTTTGGGGCTGCAATACTTGCGGGCGTCGGAATAGGGATTTATTCGTCTTGTGCCGATGCGGTTGATAAGACTGTGCATGTGACGCGTACGCATGAGCCGAATCCGGATAATAAAGAGGTATACGATAAAATGTACAGCATATATCTGGAGATATACGAGCGCCTCAAGGATACTATGCACAGAATTTGAAGGATATATCGGAATTATAAAAGCGCAGAGGTCGGGTGCGTACTCGGCCTCACATCAAAACTAGCAATTTCAAGGAGGACATTATGAAAGCAGGAGTTGTACATGCAAGGGAGGATATCCGCTATGAGGATATTGAAAAACCGAAAGCGGATCCCGGCAAGGTAGTAGTAAAGGTAAAGTATACCGGGATATGCGGGTCCGACATCCCGAGAGTGAACGGGGATGCATGCCACTATTTTCCAAATGTGCTGGGACATGAGTTTTCGGGAGTGATCGATGAGATCGGTGAAGGCGTAACTACGGTCAAAGTCGGCGACAGAGTGGCGGGCATACCGCTCGTGCCATGCATGAAGTGCGAGGATTGTCAGAAAGGAAACTATTCCCTTTGTAAGCATTACAGCTTTATAGGTTCACGGGAGTTCGGAAGCTTTGCTGAGTATGTCGCTGTACCGGAAAAAAACGTAGTTAAGTTTTCAGATGATGTGGATTTTGTAAAGGGAGCTTTCTTTGAACCTGCGACAGTTGCGCTGCACGGTCTGGAGCGCACTGATTATAAGGGCGGCGGCACTGTAGCGATACTAGGCGGCGGCACGGTCGGCATGATGACAATGCAGTGGGCGAAGATCTTCGGTGCAAAGAAGACAGTTGTGTTTGATATCGTAGAAGAGAGATTGGATCTTGCAAAGAGGCTTGGCGCTGATGCCGGTATTAATACAAAAGAAGACGGCTTTATGGAAAAGGCGAAGGAGCTTACAAACGGACGCGGATTTGATTATGTTTTTGAAACAGCAGGCAACACGATCACAATGAAGATGGCATTTGAGCTTGCGGCAAATAAAGCGGAGGTCTGCTTTATCGGAACACCGACGAAAGAACTCAGCTTTACTGTGGATGAGTGGGAGAACATGAACCGTAAGGAATTCAAGCTTACGGGATCATGGATGTCATATTCGGCTCCTTTCCCGGGACATGAGTGGGAGCTCACGGCTCATTACTTCGGAACGGGAGAGTTGAAATTTGATGATTCATTTGTATATAAGATACAGCCCTTGAGTAAGATCGCGGAAGCGTTCGAGTGGTTCAAGACACCGGGAACTGTCAAGGGCAAAGTGCTGATAAACAGCGAAGAGTAGATATAACGTCTGGATGCATATCGGGCAGACGTTTGGAATTAAAGTTCTTTTCTGAAAGGAGAATATCATGGGAGTAGATCCAAGCAAAGTACCACAGATCACATTGTACACAGGAGACAAGGTTCCGTGCATGGGCATGGGGACATTCGGATCCGACAGATTCACAGCTGAGGAAGTCAGCAATGCGGTGGCAGGAGCAATAAGAGCCGGCTATCGAATGTTTGACTGCGCCGCGTGCTATGGCAACGAGGATCAGATCGGTGAAGTGTTCAAGGCAGCATTTGACGAGGGAGTGGTAGAGAGAAAAGATCTCTATATCATGACCAAGGTCTGGAATGATATGCACAGGGAAGTCGAGAAGTCGGCAAAGAAGAGTATAGCAGATCTTCAGTGTGACTATATCGACCTTTTCTTCATTCACTGGCCTTTCCCGAACTACCATGCTCCGGGATGTGATGTAGACTCAAGGAATCCGGATTCAAAGCCTTTCTCTGTGGAGGAGTTCCTAGATACTTATCGTCAGATAGAGGATCTTGTAGATAAAGGCCTTGTACGTCACATAGGTATTTCAAACATGACTATACCGAAGCTCGAGCAGGTAGTGGACAAGTTCCGCATTAAGCCCGTAGCATGTGAGCTGGAACTTCATCCGTGCTTCCAGCAGCAGGAGCTTTTTGATTATCTCAAGGCTCATGATATACAGCCTATCGGGTTCATGCCGCTCGGTTCTCCGCAAAGGCCTGAAAGGGATATCGTGGCTACTGATATCGCTGATATGCAGGTGCCTGAGTTCAAAGCTATTGCAGAAAAGCACGGGGTTCATCCCGCTATTATTGCTTTGAAGTGGGCTGTGCAGAGGGGACAGATCCCGATCCCGTTCTCTATCCATGAGATGGAGTATGTGAGCAATCTGGAGTCAACACAGACAGAGCCTCTGACAGATGAGGAGATGGCTACGATCGCTACACTTGAGAAGAACAACAGGCTTGTCAAAGGACAGGTGTTCCTGTGGCCAGGTGCTAATGACTGGCATGATCTTTGGGATGAGGACGGAGTGATCGTCGACTGTCCGGATGCAAAATAAATACAATTTAGCTCGCTGATGATATATATTTTTCTTGCTCGCTTTCACTAAGTGAGTTGTGCTGATTGCTCTGAAAAACATATATCATTCAGCGAGTTCTGTACAAAGAGAGGCATACTGAAAATAAAAAATGTTTCTTGCTCTAAGACTGCGGGATAGGAGTAAATAGAAAACAGGAGTGGAAGATGAGTGATTTAATGCAGAATATGGTGCAGGCGAGGGAGGCGGGAAAGACCGCGGGAGTTCCTTCTTACTGTACGGCGAATGACATAGTGATAGAGGCATTGATCCGTCAGGCAAAAGAGCTTGACGTGGACATACTGATAGAGGCAACCGCCAATCAGGTAAACCAGTTCGGCGGATATACCGGAATGAAACCGGCTGATTTTCGTGACTTCGTATATGAGATAGCAGACAGGGCGGACTATCCCCATGACAGGATAGTTCTGGGAGGAGATCATCTTGGACCTCTTACATGGGTGAATGAAAATGAAGCCGATGCGATGGAGAAGGCCGAAACACTGGTCAAGCTTTTTGTCGAGGCAGGCTATAAGAAAATACATCTTGATACAAGCATGAGGGTAGCGGATGACCCTACGGACAAGCCGCTTACAGATGAGACCGTGGCAAAGCGCGGGGCAAGGCTGTATCAGGCATGTGAGGACAGTTATCAGGAGCTTCTGAAAAAGAATCCCGATGAAAAGAGGCCTGTATTCATCATAGGAAGCGAAGTTCCGATCCCCGGCGGAGCTCAGGAGGCGGAAGACAGCATTTCTGTCACAAAGCCGGAGGCAGTTCTGGCTACGTTGGAAGAGTATAAAAAACAGTTTTCCGGAATATCGGACCCCAAGGCATTTGATAATGTTATAGCGATAGTGGTGCAGCCGGGAGTGGAGTTCGGTGATGATGAGGTATTTCCTTACAACAGGGAAAACGCAAGGGATCTTTGCAGCAAGATAAAGACTTTTGACGGGATATATATGGAGGGACACTCAACTGACTACCAGCCGCCTGAATGTCTGAAGGAAATGGTAGAGGACGGGGTAGCGATCCTGAAAGTAGGTCCGGCATTGACATTTGCTTTGAGAGATGGGCTTTTCGCAATGAGCGAGATAGAGAAAGTCCTGGTTCCTGCAGAAGAACAGGTTAAATTCCCTGAGCTTCTGGAGAAACTCATGCTTGAGGATACTTCTAAGTGGGCAAAGTACTATCACGGCTCGGATAAGGAGATAGCCATCAAGCGGCGTTTCAGCCTTTCGGACAGGGCGCGTTATTATTTCGCTATGCCTGAAATAAAAGATGCAATAGCGAAACTCATAGAAAACATCGACAGGGAAGAGATACCGACAGGCCTTTTGTATCAGTATATGCCGATCCAATATAAAAAAGTAAGGGACGGTAAGTTAAAGAAGGATGCAAAGTCGCTTCTTATGAGTTTTGTTATGGATGCCGCGGATGATTACAACTATGCCGCAGGATATCTGAAATAAAAGACAACTGCGAGTCTGTTTCAGTTCCTGACAGGAGATAAATTGTAACAAAGACCAGATGACGGAGGTACAGATATGCTCGTAACATCAAAACAGCTGTTGCTTGATGCACAGCAAAAAGGATACGCCGTAGGTGCTTTCAATGTGGAAAATATGGAGATGGTCATGGCAGTGCTTGCAGCTGCCGAAGAGACGGGATCGCCGGTGATCATGCAGACAACGCCGGGTACTCTGAAATATGCCGGGCTGGATTATTATCTTGCGAATGTCAGGGCAGCAGCAGAGAGGACAAAGCTTCCTGTTGTAATGCATCTGGACCATGGCAACAGTTTTGAACTGGCAATGCAGGCATACCGTACGGGATATACTTCCATAATGATAGACGGTTCGAAGCTTCCTTTTGAGGATAATATAGCATTGACAAAGAGCGTGACTGACGCATGTCATCCGGGAAACATACCGGTGGAGGCGGAACTTGGCAAGGTCGGAGGAAAGGAAGACGATCTTGAAAACGGAGATGATAACCCGTATACGGATCCTGATGAAGCAAAAGAATTCGTAAAGAGGTGTGATCCGGATTCTCTTGCGGTAGGAGTGGGAACTTCCCATGGAGTGTATAAGGGAGTGCCAAAAGTAAATGTAGATGTTTTGTCTGCCATAAGAAACGTGGTGGATATCCCTTTGGTGCTGCATGGTACATCAGGTGTACCGGATGAGCAGGTAAAGGAATGCATAAGCCGGGGAATCTGCAAAGTGAATTATGCAACAGATCTTCGTATCGCGTTTACAAAGGGAGTAAAG
>JAEEGL010021746.1_pt1 | contig 10979 bp, 13 predicted proteins | sample 9134231 | NCBI WGS metagenome assembly JAEEGL01 (sample SAMN16246548, study PRJNA631951) | gut metagenome | biome: gut microbiome; feature: rumen; material: fiber-attached | host: Bos | place: Iran: Karaj | collected 2018-10 | reverse complement strand
TTTACTAATTTAGATTTAAATATATCATCGCAGTTGAAAAAATGCGCTATATTTGTGGCGCATATTTTCAATAACTTATCAATTGCCCACAGCGGGCGAGAGCAGCCTCTATGTCAGCGTGAGCAAAGGCTACAAGGCTGGTGGCTTCAACACACAAATGTTCAGCGACGTGCTGCAGCAGCGGCTCATGGGCATCATGGGCATTGGCGCTGCCTACGACATCAACGACATCGTGGGCTATAAACCCGAGAAGGCGTGGAACTATGAGATTGGCGGTCACTTCGAAAGCGTGAATCGCCGCATTAAGGGCGACCTCGCGCTGTTCTACATCGATTGCCGCGACCGCCAGATGACCATCTTCCCCGACGGCACTACCACTGGCCGCATCATGACCAACGCTGGCAAGACACGCAGCATGGGCGCCGAGGCGAGCCTGAGTGTCAACTTCACCGACTACTTGGGCATGAACCTGAGCTATGGCTACTGTGATGCACGCTTCGTGCGATACAACGACGGCAAAGCCGACTATAAAGACAAACACGTGCCATACTGTCCGCAGCACACTCTCTTTGCCCAAGCGTTCTACACCTGTAACATTAATAGCGATAGCTTCTGGATAAAGAGCATTACTATTGATGCCAATGTTAAAGGCACAGGCGAGATTTATTGGAACGAGGCCAACACCTTGTGCCAGCCGTTCTATGCACTGCTTGGCAGCAGCCTCACTCTGACTGGCAAGCACTACTCGCTGCAGCTTTGGGGCCAGAACCTCACCGACACCCGCTACAACACGTTCTACTTCGTGTCAATAGGCCACGAGTTCCTGCAACGAGGACGTGGAAGAATGCTAGGAGCAACACTGAGAGTCAACTTTTAGAGTAAATAGCAAGATGATCTAGATATTCTAGAAATTTTTAGAAAAAAAGACATAAAAATTAAATAACTAACAACTATAAAATTATGAAGAAATTTTTATTATCTATTGCCCTTGTGGCTTTGGCATTGTCATTCACATCATGTGGCGATGATGAACCTTATGTACCCCAAATCACTAACGAGACTGTGATAGGCAAGGACCTTATCAATAGCACAGTGACACTTGCCACCAACAGCGTGACCTACATTGAGACTGCCGACTACACATTTGATATCGAGTATCGCGATATGAGAGAAGCTACCGTCAAGGTTGTTGCCAAAAATGTCAAGTTTGACTCTCACATGCCTTATCCTGTAACTTTTGCTATGGAACCCATCAAGACCTACCAGCTCAACGACCAGTATGTGAGATTCATCTCATCGAAGGTGAAGTTCTTGAATCCTGGAACTGACACCGAAAACACTAATTACACTCTCACAAATGTGGTTGGCTACATCGACAAGCGTAACAAAGTGTTCACCCTTACTTACACCGTAAACGACAAATGGAAAGTGATTGTTACCAGCAGCACTATCCGTAGCCGTATTGCTCCAGGCAATGACTACACAGCGCCAACCGAGCTATATTATATCTATAAAATCGACATTGCTACAAAGAAGGCCGAGGTGTTCCTCCACAACATTCAGTTCACTATTGACGGAGCCAGCAGTCCTGTGCTCAAGAAAATATCTATCCCCGACCTTAATGTTACTCCAACCGCTTATGGCTTTGACCTGAGCGGAGACAACATCGTGCCTTACAACTTCTCGGGCGCCAACCTTGACCAGGCAACGCCAATGCCTAGAATGGTTGTCACCAACTACAGTGGCAAAATCGATGTTCTCGAGGGTATGCACACCATCTTCTTCAACAGCATGGGAGGTGAGTGGGATGGCTTCTCGGGGCTCTACCTGTGGGAGTGGAAAGGCGCAGGCGATTGGGGAATCTAAAACTCACCCTTAACAATGTTTTCAGTTAATTAGATTTAAATATATCATCGCAGTTGAAAAAATGCGCTATATTTGTGGCGCATTTTTTCAATTAAATAAAAGAACTATGAGAAAAGTATTATCAATCTTTGCATTAGCATTGTTACTGATTGGCATTACTGCTTGTAATGACGATAAAGAAGATTCAAGAAAACAAACGATTACTGGCGAAGTCCTTAACAACTCGGTTGACATCGCAGAAGGACAATCGGTTAATGTGACAACAAGTGGCATAGTCTTGGAGCTGGATGTGACAAAATTCATACTCTCGCTCAACTACACTGTGGCAGTGACTCCTGGCAACACCGTAACAGTTTCGCTTAAAGATGTGGAACTGCAGCCTAGCGACACTTATAACTGCTATCTCTTCTCGGCTGCCAACGCTGGCAACGGCATCACCAACCTCAGCGGTTTCTACCGCCCTGAGACTGGATGCCTATATGTTGAGTTCATTGCCTTTGGCACACACCGAGTGATGAGTACTGCAAATCTCTATTATCCTTACCTCAAGTACAACATCACATACGCTGATGATGGAACAAGCAAGGAGAGCCCCAACGGAGCTATGGCAATCTACATCAACCCAAAGGACATGACTGCGCAATTGGCAATGGGAGGTTTTGCTCTCTCTGAGACCAGCGGCACAACTCAGCAAGTAGTGTTCTATGGACTGCATGCCGCGCCCACCGCAACAGGCTATCACATTACCTACAGTGGTGACCAGCGCTCTACCGATGGCACCTATGTTCTCAACGCTTTTGACGGAGTCATCAGCAGTAGCGGAAAGGCCGTAGCCGGCACTTTCACAATCAATGAGAAATTCAACGGCACCTTCAACGGAAAAGCCTTCGCCAACTAAGAGACAAAGCTAAAACTCACTATAATAACACCTGCACAACACACAATTTGTGCAGGTGTTATTGCCTTATAAACCAATTATAGTTTAAGCAAAAACATCACACTAACTCAACGAATTAGAACTGTGAAAAGCTCATGCACAGGGCAGCCGCAAAAAACTCTTATCTAAAAAAACTTCTCACTAATAACTGATAACTGAAAACTTTTTTGTACCTTTGAAGCGTTTTAGAAATATTGATGGCAAAACGATCAAAATACGACGAAGAAGAGATTGTTGAGCAGCTGCACAAGCAGGACACTTGTCGCATGGCGTTCGGGAAAGTGATAGAGCACTATTCCGAGCAGCTCTATTGGCACATCCGTCGCATGGTAATAGACCATGACGACACTAATGATGTGCTTCAAAACACGTTTATCAAGGCTTGGACTAATATTGACAACTTCCGCGGCGACGCTAAGCTCTCGACGTGGCTCTACAAGATTGCCATCAACGAGTCAATCACGTTCATCAACAAGAAAAAGGTTCAGAACAACATCTCGCTCGATGACGATGACTCTTTCCTGGTCAACAGCCTAGAGGCCGACAAATACTTCGACGGCGATGAAGCGCAGCTCAAGCTTCAGCGCGCGATAGCCACATTGCCCGAGAAGCAGCGTCTGGTTTTCAACATGCGCTACTACGACGAGATGAAATATGAAGAGATGAGCGAGATACTCGGCACCTCGGTGGGAGCTCTTAAAGCTTCATACCATCACGCGCTAAAGAAAATTGAGTCTTTTTTTGAGAACAACGATTAAACCTTTTGACCTTTGGATAGTCAAAAAAGTGTCATGAAAAAAGAAGGTTCCAAAATATTAGAAAAAATAGGTAAAGATCCAGGATTTAAAGTCCCGGAAAATTACTTTGCCAACTTCAACTCTAGCCTGATGGATTCGCTTCCCGAGGTGAAAATCACTGAGGAAGAGAAACCCACGCTGTGGGTGCGTCTTCGCCCATTTGTTTACATGGCAGCTATGTTTGCCGGCATTTGGGTAATGATGAACATCTTCACTAGAGGACCACAACCATCAGCCAATATGCAGCAAAAGAAAGCTCAAATTACTAATGGCTTGCTTGTTCCTCAAAACACTGAAGATTTTATCGAATATGAAGGCTTCTCAGAGTATGACATGATTTATGCTGACTCTTTATTTATGGAGACAGAAGAAGTCAAGGGAGAGTGAGGAGTGGCAATTAATGTGATGGCTATATGAAAAATTACTGTAAAATAGCTTTGTTCTTACTCATGCTCACTGCTTGTGTTTGCAACGTTCAGGCCCAAGACAACAAACGCCATTGGACCAAAGAAATGCTGGACTACAAGCATGAGTTTATCGTGAAAGAGACGGCGATGACGCAGGCACAGCGCACCAAGTTTATGCCTCTTTATGAAGCAATGGAGAAGGAGATTTTCTCGGTTTATCGCAATGCTCGTGATCAGGCAAAAAAAGTCAACTCTAACCGCAAGGTTAGCGACGATGATTATCTTAATGCCGCTAAAGCTATGTCCGAAGTTAAATATAAAGTAGGAGAGATAGAGACCCGCTATTTCAACCAGTTTGCTAAAATACTCTCAAAAAAACAACTTTTCATTTTGAAAAAAGCCGAGGTGAAGTTCACCAGAGACGTGGTTGGGAAAAAGAAGAAATAGCACAAACACTAGAAATACATACGATTATTTTTTAGATTAGGATGCCGTAAAAAATATTATTAATATTCTTTGCGGTGTTTTTTTAGTTATTTATATATGCTGCAAAAATTGAAAAAAGATTTTTTTGCTCACCGCAATGGGGTACTGGCGCAACAGCTCAAAAGAGCTGGTGACCCGCACTCTATCATTATGGGGTGCCAACTTGTGGATATTGTCAACATCACAAGCAGCTATAGCAAGGACTCACGACTGGCACAGGCGCTATGGGATGAGCGCCAGCACCGCGAGTGCCGCATGTCAGCGCCAATGCTCTTCCCTGTAGAGGAGTTCACCATCAACCACGCGCTTGACTGGTGTGATAGCCTGGAGAGCACTGAGATTGCCGATGTGCTGTGCCATCGCCTGCTGCGGCACCTCGATTATGCTCCACAGCTATGGGAACAGCTGCGAGAGAGTGAGAAGCCCTTATCACGCTATGCCGCTTGGCGCCTATTGCTAAACCTGTTGTTGGTGAATAAGATAGAAAACCCCGCTAGACTCGTGCCTGTGATTGAGCAAGAACTGCAATCGGCTCCCGCTCATCTACAGCCACTTCTTCACAGCATTATGGAAGAATGCTTATTATAATGTGCAAATCACTGTCATTTGGCAAAAATCTTACATCTAATAACTGACAACTGAAAACTATTCACTACCTTTGCACCTTAGTATAGTGACGTCAAATTAATTAGTTGAAATGCGTCAAATTAGTGTGCTTCCAAGCACCACTTACTATTTAACACTTGCCACTTAAAATGATTTCTTTTCCTAATGCTAAAATAAACTTGGGGCTAAACATTGTGGAGCGTCGCAGCGATGGCTACCACAACCTCGAGACAGTGTTTTACCCTATAGGCCTCACCGATGTGCTGGAGATAGTGTCGTCACGAGGCGCTGAGTCAACTTTAACTACCTATGGCAACCCAGTGGATTGCCCTGTAGAGAAAAATTTGGTGATAAAGGCGTTGCGGCTAATGCAGCAGCGCTACGAGGTGCCTGAGGTTGACATCTATCTCTATAAGCACATCCCCGATGGGGCAGGACTTGGTGGTGGCTCAAGCGACGCATTGAGCACTATGCTCATGCTCAACGAGATGTTTAATCTAAAGATTGAGAAAGACGAGCTAGCCCGCCTTGCCGCAACACTAGGTGCCGACTGCCCGTTCTTCATCTATAACCAGCCCATGATGGCGACAGGAATTGGCGATGTGCTCACACCCGTTGGTGTGAGTCTCAAAGGATTATATTTGTTTCTAGTGAAGCCATCGGTGAGCGTGCCTACTAAGGTAGCTTATTCACGTGTGACTCCCGCGCCCAGTACCTCAAGTCTTGAGAAAGATGTGATGTCGAGCGTGGAGAAGTGGAGCGGGGTAGTGAAAAACGATTTTGAGCCGAGCGTGTTTGCCGCGTTTCCCGAGTTGGCGGCAATAAAGAGTGCTATCGAAAAGGGTGGGGCGCTTTATGCTGCGATGTCAGGGTCGGGTTCGTCGATTTTCGGTGTTTTTAATGATGTCAATATGGCAGAGAAAATGAAGGGAAAATTTGTCAACATTACCAGTTATGTCATTGAGTTATTATAATAATGTGAAATGGCAGGTTTTTTGCTATTAAAAAAACAGAAAAAAAACTTTAAGAAAATGGCAAAAGATAAAAATAAAAAAAGCGAAGAATTAAAAGACGAAGAGGTTGTTGTTGAACCCCAAGTTGACGAAGAGACTGAGAAAACCGATCAAGAAGAAATTGTTGACGAAGGTAATCAAGAAGAAGCCTCTAATGAAGATAATCAGGAAGAAGTTCCTGAGATTACTCCAGAGCAAAGGTGTGAACAGCTAGAGGCCGAGCTCGAGAAGGAGAAGAAGGAATATCTATTCCTAATGGCCGATTTTGACAACTATCGCAAGCGCACCTTGCAAGAGAAACAAGACCTTATCAAGAACGGCGGGAGAAAGGTGCTGGAGGGCATTCTCCCCGTTGTTGACGATATAGAGCGCGCCATCGACGCTATTGCGCAGGGTGGTGACTTAGATAGCCTGAAAGAGGGCGTGGACCTTATCCACAGCAAGCTACTTGGTTTTCTCAAGAGCAACAATGTGGAGCCAATAGAATCGACTGGCGAACTCTTCGACACCGACTTCCATGAGGCTGTGACCACTTTCCCTGCTCCCGACGAGGACCAAAAGGGCAAAGTGATTGACACTGTACAAAAAGGTTACAAACTCAACGATAAAGTGCTGCGACACGCCAAAGTGGTAGTGGGGCAGTAGTATAAGTGTTAAGTGTTGAGTAGTGAGTTTTAAGTAACTAATGATTATTGGCGATGTGCCAAGTTTATTACAAAGTATTGTTTTGAGGATCCACTTGGTGGATAATGATTTTAGATTTTTAAAAATATGTATTGTGCTTTAAGCACTATGCATTTAAGAAGAAATAAATGGCAAAGAGAGATTTTTACGAGGTTCTTGGAGTTGATCGCAACGCCGATGCCGATGCGCTGAAAAAAGCGTATCGCAAACTCGCTATACAATATCACCCTGACCGTCAGCAAGGCAAGAGCGATGCTGAGAAAAAAGAGGCCGAAGAGAAGTTCAAGGAGGCTGCCGAGGCCTATGATGTGCTCAGCGACCCCAATAAGCGAGCTCGTTACGACCAGCTTGGTCCTGAAGGCTATGACCAGATGGGTGGTGGCTACTCAGGCGGCGGAATGTCGATGGAAGACATTTTCAGGCAGTTTGGAGACTTGTTTGGCGGTTTTGGCGGTTTCGGTGGCTTTGGCGGTTTCGGCGGCTTTGGCGACAGTGGAGGCAATGGCTCCTCAATGAACCACGGTACAAACTTGCGCGTGCGTGTCAAGGTGACTTTGCAGGAAGTTGCTAAGGGCACTGAGAAAAAGATAAAGATACCACGTCAAGTGTCGTGCCGGTCGTGCAATGGAACAGGCGCCAAGAACGGCACAGCCCTTGAGACTTGCTCTAACTGCGGTGGCTCGGGTGTGGAGGTGCGCATTAGGCGAACCATCCTCGGGCAGATGCAGACACAGAGTCCTTGCAGTGTGTGCGGTGGTGCTGGAAAGCGCATCAAGGAGCGTTGTCCCGACTGCGGCGGTAAAGGACTTGTGAGCCATGAGGAGGTTGTTACTATCAATATCCCCGCTGGCGTGAAAGAGGGCATGATGCTCAACATGCGCGGCAAGGGCAACGATGCCCCTGGTGGAGGCGTACCTGGCGACCTGCAAATAGTAATCGAAGAGCAGCGCGATGAGCATCTCATCCGTGATGAGCAAGACCTCATCTACAACTTGATGATTGACTTCCCAACGGCGGCCCTTGGCGGCAAGGTTGAGATTCCCACCATCGACGGCAGGGCGCGCGTGACCATCGAACCTGGCACTCAGCCAGGCAAGGTGCTAAGGCTCAGAGGAAAAGGTTTGCCATCAATTAATGGCTATGGTAATGGTGACTTGCTGGTGAATGTGATGGTATATGTTCCCGAAAACCTCACTTCTGCCGAGAAACGCACGTTGGAGTCGATGCGCGAATCAAATTCGTTCAAACCCACTTCATCGGCCAAAGAACGCATCTTCAGTCGCCTGCGACATATGTTTGATTAAGTTATAAGTGTTAAGTGTAAATCCTAGCCACTCCTAGTAAAGAATAAATGAAAAATCGCCGATTTGCATATAACGGTCCCAATGTGCCTCGCGACAAGATGAAAGTCACCACTTTCCTTGCTGCTGAGGAGATGCCGTTGCTTGATTTCATCCTCAAGAAGATGGATGGAATAAGTCGCAACAAGGCAAAGGGGTTGCTTAGTCATGAGTTGGTGAAGGTTGATGGCATGGTGGAGAAGCAATTCAACTTCGTAGTGAAACCCGATATGGTGGTCGAGGTGACTAAGAATCCGCGCTTCATGCCAATGAGGAATTTTGACCAATTCTTCGGCATTTTGTATGAAGATGAATACCTGATAGTAGTTGACAAGTCCGACGGCGTGCTATCTATGGGCGTGGGGCGTGGTAGCCTTAACATGAAAATCCTCCTTGACCAGTATTTGGCATCAACCAAGCAGCACTGCACTGCTCATGTGGTGCATCGTCTCGACACGCGCACTTCAGGAGTGATGGTCTATGCCAAAAGCGTAGAGGTGCAGCAGATGTTGGTGAAGAATTGGCATTCCTGTGTCCTTGATAGGCGATATGTGGCTGTAGTGGAGGGACCTATGGAGGAAGACCACGGGCACATCGAGAGTTGGCTTCGCGACACACCATCGCGCAAGGTGGTGAGTAGCCCGTTCAACAATGGTGGCAAGTGGGCTAGCACCGACTGGTGGCTCCTTGACCGCAACGATGACTTTTCGCTAATTGAATTGCACCTTAACACAGGTCGCAAAAACCAGATTAGAGTTCACATGGAAGTGCTTGGGCATCCTGTTGTGGGCGATTACAAGTATGGCAGCATCGAGGACTCTTTAGGACGATTGGGGCTTCATGCTTTCCGCCTTGCCTTCATTCATCCGATCACCCACGAAGAACTAGAGTTTGAAACACCATTCCCCACAGTCTTCCTTGACCTCTTCCCAAAACCGATGATATAATCACACTAATGTGATACATGTGCTACAGGAGAAATCTTATTGATTTTTCCTGTTATTTTTTTCTTGCTTTCTATTTTTTTTGTAACTTTGAAAAATTTTACTACTGTCACCACCTTGATGGGCCGATAGGTCGTCTTTTGTGGCAATTTTAATAACACTATTAATCTTTTTAAATTTTGTGTAAATGAAAAACATTGTTAATGTAATTGTCATGATAGCATTGCTCTCGTTTGTTGTGTCGTGCAATAATGGTGGGAAGCAAGAAAATGATGGGACAGAAAATGAGCAAATTTCGGCTTATTCATCAGTACGAAATCCTGTTAATCTCGATGCGCTGCCTAAAGTGGCTAAGGATTATTTAGATAAGTATCTGCCAGATAAAGAAATTGTTAGAGTGAAGTCTGATGAGGATGATGTGAAAGTGTGGCTCGGTTCGGGTGAGCAACTGAAGTTTGACCTTGATGGCAATTTTAAGGAGATAGAGTGCTTATCGGGGCTTCCTGCATCGGTAATAAATGAGCGAATTATTAACGACGTGAAATCGATAAACCCCAAAGCTTATATTGTGAAAATAGATAAAGACAGCAATGGCGACTTTGATGTGAAACTCGATATAGGCGTGGATATCAAATATGATTCCAACTTTAATAGAATAGCGGTTGATAAATAAAAAATATAATGAATAGCACGCAGCAAATGGCACTCGAGGTGGCAAAGCGTGAAAACGAGCGTCTTTGTCGCGAGCATCCACTAGAACAACTGTTCTGGGAGTGCACACTGCGTTGCAACCTTTCATGCCGGCATTGCGGTAGCGACTGCGCCAAAGACCTGAGTGCTACCGAGATGCCGCTGCAGGATTTCCTGCCAGTTCTTGACGAGATTGCGCAGCATCAAGACCCGGCGACAATCATGGTGTCGACGGTAGGGGGCGAGCCGCTCGTTCGCCACGACATAGTGGAGTGCGGACGTGAGATTAAGCGGCGTGGCTTTCAGTGGGGACTGGTAACCAATGGTTATCTTCTCGACGAGAAGATGATGGAAGCACTTGCCGAGGCGGGTGTTGATAGTATGGCAGTTGATCTCGATGGAACGGCTGGCGATCATAATTGGTTGCGCAACAATCCTCACAGCTTTGAGCGAGCATTGCGTGCCATCGAGCTGATGAAGCAGAATGATAACTTGGAGTGGGACGTGATTACCTGCGTCAACTCCCGCAATATCAATCACCTTGACGAGATTAAACAACTGCTTATCAACGCAGGGGTTAAATATTGGCGATGCTTTACCATTGTGCCAATGGGTAGGGCTGTGGGACTTGACGAACTACAAATTACCGACTATCAGTTTCGTGACCTGCTCAACTTTATTGTCAAGACACGCCTTGAGCGCAAGATTGACCTGTCTTTCGCCTGCGAGGGATTTCTTGGAGCCTACGAAGGAATGGTGCGCGACCATTTCTATTCATGCGATGCTGGACTCACGGTGGCAAGCGTCCGCCATGACGGTGCTATCTCAGGATGCTTGAGCATTCGCAGCGACTATAATCAAGGTAACATCTACCACGATAGTTTCTGGCAGGTGTGGAACGACCGTTTTGAGGAATACCGCAACCGCGAGTGGATGAGGCGAGGCATCTGTGCCGAGTGCGATATGTTCCGCTACTGCCAAGGCAACGGCTTCCACCTCCGCGACCAGAATGGCGAACTCATGGTTTGCCACTACAATCGATTGAAAAATGTGAAACTCTAAAAACCAACATATTATGAAAAAAGATAACAAAAATCGCCGCAAAGCGGCTATTGGGGCTATGATTGCTGCAGGGGTTACAACGGGCGCTATTGCTGCATGCACTGGCAATGAGGCGAAACCTTCGCAAAGCGAGAAACCCGAAGTGGA
>JAEEGL016456436.1_pt1 | contig 10980 bp, 12 predicted proteins | sample 9134231 | NCBI WGS metagenome assembly JAEEGL01 (sample SAMN16246548, study PRJNA631951) | gut metagenome | biome: gut microbiome; feature: rumen; material: fiber-attached | host: Bos | place: Iran: Karaj | collected 2018-10 | reverse complement strand
GGAAGCGTTTAGCTTTTTCCAAACTGATGAATCTCGACACCTCATCTGGGAAAATGGAAAAGTAAGGACGTTCTTCCCTTTGTAATGATAGTAGGTGGATTGTATCCAATTACATCATACATTGGGTGTGAGCTGTTTTCACTAATCTTTTTTCCAGGCAGTCGAGAGCCTATCAGTTAGATTAGCTGACAGGCTCACACTTCTTTTTGTTGTGGCTTACCTAAAACAGAATTACGTTTCTTGAGCACAGAAACATTTACTATTGATATGTTAGAGTTGACAAAAGAAGATTATGAAAGAATTATTTCTAGTCTTGATGAAAACGAAAAGAATTGCTTGCCATTTTCCTATAGTATTTTACAAAAAATAGCAGGCATAATAAATGAGCCCTATTCTGGCAGGTCGGAATTGGTTGATAGTATTAGATCTATGGCTTCAATATTATTTGAATTATCCAACAAAGCTAACCAATGAATAGAGAAGGAAGTCAAAAAGTATGTTTCATAAAAGTCTTGCATGATATGCTCAAATTGGTCGGGTTTGGGTTTTGGATAATTGTGTTTGTATCTTTTTTGGTAGTATTTTTAATTGTACAACAATCAGGAGTTGTTATTTGTCCAAATAAACTACCCCAAACTCTTATAGATACAATACCAGAAATGATAGGGTTTCTCATTGCTGGTTTAGCAATAATCATGGGATTTAATGAAGGGACCTTGAAGCGCCTTTCAGTTAAAGCGGACGATGGAAAGATTCCTATTATGGTTATTATTGCAAGTTTTTCAGTATGTATTTTAATTCTTTTGACGACCCTTATAGTATCTACAATATATGTTAATTATGGATTCACTTGTGTAAACTGTTGCAGACTATTGGGCGCATTTGTTCTTTTTAGTGCGGTAATTTCGATAGAATCTGTAATTCATGTAATATTCCATCTTTTTGCAACAGGAACATATTTGATTAATAGTAAAAAGGATTAACAAGTGTAAATATGGAGAAATACGTAACAAACATCAAAGATTTGGTCATTCAGACATTGACGAATGGCTCTGAGATTAAAGCAAAAGCAGAGAGTGGTGATGCTTTGTCTTGCTTTCAGATTGATGTAAAAAATTGTTAGCTTTGTATGCTCATCCATGCTGCAAACCTATTGAACCATATCTTTAAAAACAACTTAAAACAAAATAGAAATATGTCAAATTATATTTGTTCAGTTTGCGGATATACCCATGAGGGTAATGAGGCACCTAAAAAATGCCCAGTTTGTAAATCACCATCATCACAATTCTCATTAGTAGAAGATAAATATGATAGTGAAAAAAAAGATGCTGCACGGGCTGACACTGATAAAGGGATAAAAGAACAGCAGGTTATTGAAGATATCCAGTATAATGACCAAAAGGCCGTTGAAGTAGAGGAGAAAGCCAATAGTGTTGATTCTGGTGTGTCCGTTGAAGATTCTTTAATAAAGATAGCAGAAACAAAAGGAATAAGTTATGCAATAAAATGGTATAAGGAAAACAATAAATGTGATACTTATGAAGCCATTGAGGCTGTTAAGTCTATTTGCTCACAACATAAAGTATATTGTACATTAGAAGACAAAAAAGAAATACTGAAATTTGGTAATGCAAAGTTACAGGCAGTAAAATGGTATCAAGAAAAGCATAATTGTGGTTTGAAGGAGGCAAAAGATGTTGTAGATGCTGTTCTTGATATGACAAATGTTTCTTCTGTAACCGACAAAGAAAATGACGATACTTATCCCTTGAATAATGAAGGTAATGATATAGACAAAGGGAAAAGTGGCAAAAAATCCTGTCTGATTGTCATAGGTGTCATCGTTTTGTTATTTATTATAGGATTATTAGTAAAAAATGAAGGATCGGAGCAAAACAAGGAATCTAATCCAGCTGATAGCATTGCTTGTGTTGATTCTTTGGAAACAGAATTGGACATAAAATCTCCGGAATATGTGAAGAAATACTTAGAGGAAACTCTAAATCAAGCCCAGGACGAAAGTATAGAAAGGGTACTAACCAAATATTTCTCAAAAGACTTTATTAAACTCTATAATGAGGTCGAAGAAATCGACAATAGAACTTTGGAATCAGGAGAATTGGGTTTTTGGGACTTTGATTTTTGGACAGGAGGCCAAGACGGCGAACTTCAAAGTGTAAAAGTTTTGGAGATAAAGGACATGGTAGGAAATAGTGCTTCTGCAATAGTTCAATATCTTATTAAGTTTGGAGACTACGATGAATCTAAGGTTTCTAAAGAGTTTCAATTGCTATTTGAAAGTGATGAATGGCGAATCGATGATTTCGATAATTATAAGTGGCGATTTAAAGATTATATAGACTCTTCTGTTAGCCAGCAAGTAGAGATAAGTGACACGATATTTGCAGACTCAGTTGCAGTAGCCGAATAGTCATTTTTTTTTAGTAAATACAAAATTATAGAATATGGATAAATATATCACTTCTGTTAAAGACTTAGTAATAGAGGCTCTATCGAATTTCTCTATTATTAAGACATCTGCCGATAAAGGCGATGCTAGTTCATGCTTCAAAATGGGTATGATACACATGTTAGGTATTGATACGGCTGTAGATTTTAAGAAAGCAGTGAAGTATTTTGGAAATCAGTCATTGGTCGATAACCATGACGCAAATCGCCTGCTTGCCTTCATTGCTGAGCTTGAAGGGAACTTTTCTCAGGCTTTTCATTATTATGAAAGTACAGAAAGTAGTGAAAGTGATTCTTATTTGGACAAAGTAATTAAGGGTAGGAACAAACTTCAAGACTACTTGAAGAAACTTGATTTGCCAATAACTGTCAACAAGGATATTTCCACCATACTTGGTGATTATTCCAAAGGAAAAGCATCAAAAATAGGTGCTTGCATCAAGATCGCAGCAATTTGTAATGATGAGGTTTCATGTCTTCAGGCAGCAAAAATCCTATATGACGCCAAAGACTATATCACTGCGATCCAATGGCTTCAGAAGGGTAACGTAGGTCTTGATAATCCTTTGTATGCTGCAATTTATAAATCATTTGAGAAATCAAGGGATGCTCTTTTGCACTCAGAAGAAATGAAGATTATTGATTTAGATGGCAATGCTCTCCTTTTATCTGATGACCCAACTCCTTTCTTGAATAAAGTAAAGAAGGAGTGTGAAGAAGCATCAATGAAGTCATCCGTTGAGTGGAAAGATAAGAACAAGAAACAAATTGGCACATTAATACGTATTCAAAAGGAGAAAGAGGAAAAAGAAAGATTGGAGGAAGAGGCAGAAAAGGAAATGCAAAAGAAAAAAAGGAAAAGAATAATAATATATGCAGTAGCTATTATTGTTGTGTTCTTTTTTGGGTATTTCCATGAAGATAAAGGGGAAAATGGGGGCTTTGTCGGTGGTCTTGCTGGTATCATAGGACTTGTATTCTGGTATTATTTAATTAGGTGGTTAATGAAAATATCAAAATAGTAGATAGGTGCAGAATAATTACAAATAAAAGATGACAATGAAAACAATAAAGCAAATACAGCAATTAGTTGAAAATATTGCTATCAGTAATAATAGCAAAGAAAACGTCGAACTGATAGATTCAGTTATAGACAATTTTTTGCCACTCTTCCAATTTAATATGGATGTATCTTCTTCAGAGAGTGCACAGACTATATTTAATAAAGTATCTGAGAATGCTACTAAAAATTGTTCTGCTGCTTACCTCCCAGACGGCCAGCATACGTTTGACAAAGTAGGCGATATGGTTATTGAAACTCCTACCATTATGGAGTGGCAAGGTGGTAAGGTTGGACAAAACTTTGTGATTAACTATACAAACAAGACGAAGGAGAAAGCACAGAGCGTGTTGAACCAGCTGGTTGTTGACATGCTGTTATCTCTTCCTGGCAGAAGTATCAATCTACACTTCGTTGACTTGGCATTTTCTGCGCAGGCTTCTTTCTTAACAAGGAATCTGGATGAAAAGTTGTATGGGAAACTTATTAGCAGCCCCAATGAGTGGCAACAATTAAAGGATTCTCTTAGGGCAAAAGTGGCTACGTCACTTGAAGAATATGGGGATGTTGTAAAGTATAACGAAAGTAAGAACAGAATTGTGGTGCCATACGACGTTGTGGTCATTACTGATTACCAGAAGTGCCTCAACGATATGCGCGATTTGGATGCGTTGTTCGAGAATGGACATAAGGGCGGAATCTACTTCGTACTGATGAATAATGAGGAATTCAAGAACGACAGGGATATCGACTCACTGATGGCAATGACGAACTCCTATCAGGTGCTTGACGCTGCCACATACGGAAATTACAGCAAGAATGCCTTTATACGCTGTACACCTATTCTTGATAACCCCATCTTGGCAAAGGCTTGCTTTAACTATATCAACGAGGGTGCAGAGTTGCCACAAGTAGAAGCTGCAAGCGTTGATTATGGAGAGTTGACTTCAGGAGGCTTTGAGATGATTGATAAGGCAATGGTTATTCCTGTGGGCATATCCGAACAAGGCGAATTAGTCGACTTTACACTCGATACAGTCAGCCATATACATTGCTTTATTATTGGCCAGTCTGGTACGGGTAAGTCCGTGTTTCTGCATGATGTGATTATTGGAGCGATGTCTAAGTATTCGCCAGAGGAATTGGAACTCTATTTGATGGACTTTAAGATTGGTGGTGTAGAGTTTAACCGCTATAAGAACGAGAAGCACGTAAAGGCTCTGCTCGTAGATAACTCAGATGTACAGATAACATTAGAGATTTTGCGCGACATCAGCAACAGAATGCGTGAACGTGGTAAATTGCTTCGTGCAAGTGGTGTGTCGAACATCGTGGAGTATAACCAAAAGAATCCAGACAAGAAGATGCCGCGCATCGTGTTTATTGCGGACGAGTGTCACGTAATGTTCCCCTCTTCAAGCAACAAGGAGATGAAGTTGTATCGTGAAATCTCCGACATACTGGCAAAGATAGCGAAAGAAGGCCGTAGTCAGGGCGTCCATCTGGTACTGGCTACACAGACCATTGCTCAGTCGGATATTCCGAGTGAGGTTATCAACAATATCTCTGACTTCTATCTGCTGAAGTGCGCTGCGTCAGATTCCAATCGTTTGGTGGAAGATTCCTCAAAGATTACAAGCCAGTTGAAAACTGGCCAAGTGTTGCACCACGATATCGACAGCGACGTGGTGTTCAAGTCCACTTATCTGCCTACGTCGGAAGCCATGAAGGTGATAGACAAGATCAACAGCAAGACGAAAGCTTTCAAGAACGAGCAGTTCTACTTCGTAGGTTCACAAGTATTCGAGATAGATGACGAGGTGAGAAGCTTGCTGAAACAGAAAGGCAATGCTGTTGCTGTAGGACGCTCAATTGACACGAAGAAGGAACCTGTGATTATCCCTCTCCGTAAAGAGTATGCTGACAACGTGATATTGTTTGGCATCAATGACGAGGAACAGGTGTCGAGAACGACGATGGCGACGATGAAGAGTCTGCGCATCTCGAATAAGGAGATGAAGATAAAGGTCATCAACTGTCTGTCAGAAGAGCAGAGAACCACCAACAAAATGCTGAAAGACTTGGCAGGGAAAGGCGAGATTGAAATGCTAAATCCAGCTACCTGCGGTGAAGAGTTGCAGCGCATCGCTACGTCCATTAAGAATCGGGAAGCGGAGCAGATGGTGCTGTTTATTTTGGGGCAGGAGCGTTTCCGCGAATTGCGCAATGACAATGAGATAAAAGCAGATAACAGCAGTAAGAAGGCGAGTGAAGATAACTTCGGTGATGTTGATCTGGGATTCTCGGATAAAAATGCATACTCAAATAGTAAATACGTTGATGCTGATTTCAACAGCTACCAAAAGGTGATAGAATACATTCTGAAGAATGGTGCAGAAGAGGGTGTTCACGTGGTGTTACAGATAGATAAGCCCAGTCAGCTGTTGTTCTCTGACTATATGACGGGAAAGATATTCTTCAGCATGTTCCACCATGTCGTAATGCTGCGGAGTGATGCAGGTGCCGTCAATAGCCTTGGAATGAGCGATGACCTGAAACTGGAGAATCTGTCGTCAGACATTGAGCGTCTCCGTGCTATCTATTATAATGAGGGTAATGACAGCTATACGCTGTTTTCGCCGTTCGACTTTTAATGACTAACATTTTAAACATATAAGTATTATGGCAAGTGACGCTGGTGTAAGAAACATTGAGCAGTTGGCTCAGTTTGGAAAGAATATCAAGAACCTTGGGCAGAACATGTATCAGACGATGCAAGTGGCCCAACAACGAATGAATGCTGTCTCAGAAGGGTGGCAAGACAAACAAAACGACAAGTTCCGTGAAGAGTTCAATCGCAGCGTGCAGGATATCAAGAAAATGTCTGAGATGTTCACAGAATACTCTAACTACATAGCCAAGATTACATCCAAGCTGATGGAGTATCAGAACATAAGATAGAGGACTTATGGCTGCTGACGTCAAGGTGAGGGAGATACGACTTCTGGAGGCGTATTCCCAAAGATATCAAGGATTCATGGAATCTTCGATAGCGATGTCGTACAGGTTCCGTGCCATCATCACTCAAAAGGATGATGAGGCACGTGACTTTACGCGCAAAATCAGTGACCATGTGAACATTATTGAGCAGAAACTGACTCATGCCAAAAACGATCTTGAAGCATCTGCAAGGCGGGGTGGAGGAATGGACGGAAAAGAGTTGGAACTCCGGGCACAGAAAGTAGAGCGATGGAAGAAACTCTTAGAGAAAGCCAAACAGTATGAAGAGATAAGCAAAAAGCTCAACCAGAATGTTCATGCAGAGGTGGAACGCATGATATGGCATAACAACCGTTTCAGGGAAAGACTTGAAAAGAGCAGGGACGACGGTATGAACTTCCTGAATAAGGCTATCGCGGCATTGAAGAGTTACACACAATAAAGGTATGGATAGAATAAAGATGTGTCTGGACGACTTGCATAATGATGTTCAGACCTTTAACAGAAACAACCAGGTACTGGTGGATAACTGGCAAGACAGGAAGTCGGAACACTTCAGCGACACATGTATAACTGTTGTCAATGGCAACTGTCAAGAATTTATGCAGACGGTTGAGCAAGTTCGCGCTGGCATCAACAGCTCGGTAGAACAACTGAAGGCGATGGAGCAGGAGTTGTCGAAGGAGATGAAAGAATGATATGGTGGCCAACCAGCATAATATGCTACTCACTTTCGATGAATGCAACATGAAGTGTTTTGAGGGAAAGTTGCTTTTCCCCCAATTTGACTTGTTGCACTCTTATCGGACTTGTGGCTATTTCCAGTATACGACTGGCGGCTGGTTTGACAAGACGGTGTACGACCCAATTATCTTTATTACTGACTACTATGACTTTACGGAGCGCCAGTTTACGGACGTCATGGTACATGAGATGATTCACTACTACTTGGCATACACAGGCCAGGATAGAAAATGTAGGCATGGGACGAAGTTCAAGGAGCTGGCGGAGAGACTGACCAATCAGTATGGACTAAATATCGTTACTGAAGTGGATCTTTCCCAGTACAAACGTCGTGAGGGTACACCTTCGTTGTCGTATTGGTTTGTGAAGAAAATATATATGTCATGAGGTTTTTCAAGGAGTTCAACGGTTTTATATTTGAGTTCAATTCGTTTGGCGAGTATCTCAGGTTTCTGCTTAACAGACTTGTTGGTACCATTATTGGTGTCGGTATACTGGCGCTAATAGTTTATTTCCTTTGGTGGTATGGGCAACAAGCATAGTTCTTTGAATGGCGAAATCGTGACGGATGAAGCTGGGGCGGTGTATGCTGTGATAGAAAATGGCAGGATGCTGGTGAAGGCTCCCAATGTGAAGCGTTATCGGATTCCGGAGGGTGTGTATCGGATTGCTGCTGATGCTTTCAAGGGGTGTCCAAATATGGAGGAATTGGATATTCCTTATTTGGTGGATGACTTTGAGATAGACAATGCCTTGAAACAATGTGACCATCAGTTCAAGGTGCATCTGTGGAACTGGTCGTATAACAATACGAGAAGTGAGGCGCTGGAAAAGGAAATTGCCGAAGGGTATGTTGATGAGTGTGGTTTCGTTTACAGTCAGGACCGCAAGCGGCTTTTGAAGGCTGCGCCTCAGGTAAAGGGGTATTGGATTCCGGAAGGGGTGGAGAAGATTGACCGTCTGGCTTTTCACCATTGCGTCTTTGAGGACTTGCACATCCCCAGTACTTGCAAGATGGAAGAGTGGCCGGTGGAGGAATGGCCGGTGTTTGGCAATGAACGAATACAAGGATGCATCTGGCCGTGGGACAGTTCGTAGGATTAAAAAGTAATTATGTACATAGTCAGAGAGAGTTATGCCAAGAATTCATGGTGTTGAGGCCTGAAAACGTCATACCTTCACCGCGTTCGAGCCGTTGGAGAAAGACCAGATAACATGACTATCGGCTATGCAAAAGGCATACCAACGGCTTTAATAACAATCGTGAAATGGAAGAAAGGGTTGCCCGTTTAGCTTTTGCTGTTAATCAGTTCACGATAGTCGGAGAGCAGATCCCATATCCCATCCTCTGACAATACACCTCGCTTTAGTTCATCAGGAAGGCGTCCCGCTTCGTCATCAGCCAGGTCCTGTTTCCAAAGCTCACTGCCATAGTATTCGTCAAGAACCGCAACATCATCTTTTATCGACTCTATCATTTCTGGCGTTTTCGCGGGTTCATTGATGACTTTTGAAATTATGTCGAAGCGGTGCTCCATCTGGATAATCCGCTCTATTGCATAATCGACTGGAAGCATGCTGCAGATTTTGTCTGCCCTGATGACTTTTGGAGCCGACTTCCCCGCCAACACCAACACCTTCTTGCCATTACGGTAGATATGTAGCTGGCGTGAGCGGACAACGGCTGTCAGTTCTGGGTCAGTCTGCATGGCAATCCAGAGAGAATGATAGATGCCGTCATCGTCAAACAACTTCTGCTGCAAGTGCGAGCACATATTTGTTTGCAGATAGTCCTCTATGTGAAAGTTATTCATCATTAGGCTTGTTTAGGATTGCCCTGTGTGCTATCAAGTCAAAGTTCTGCCGCCTGGCTGTCCTGTTGTTGGGATTGGGAGGTTAGTGCGGGAAGAACGATGGTGAATTCAGTGTATTCGTTCTTGACGGAGGTGACACTGATGTCACCGAAGTGGTTCTGGATGATTTCGCGGCTCAGGTAGAGGCCAACACCGGCAGCCTCGCCAGTGGTCTTGGTGGTGAAGAAGGGGTCGAAAATCTTGTCGATGATTTTCTCTTCGATGCCGATGCCGTTGTCGCGTATCTTGATGGTGTAGCGTCCGTCGGCTATAGTGGCGGCAAGCGACACGGAGGGTGCTTCTGCCGTTGAGGGGTCGGGGAGCTTCTGGTATTTCTTGGCTACGGCGTAGACGGCATTGCCCAAGAGGCTCATGATGGTCTTGCTGAGCATGTCGGGGTTTCCGTGTAGCGGCATGGCGTCCGGGGGGCAGGGTGAAGTCCATGCGGATGCCGTACTGCTGGCGTTCCTTGGAGAAGAAGTTGTTGAGCATGTCCTCGTCCTGCTGGAGCACGGGCAGCAGGTCCATGCTGACATATCCTCCGGAACGGTCCTTCAGCATTTCTTCCATAGCCTTGAGGATGCGGGTGGTGTTTTGTCCGTACTGGTCGACGGACTGCAGGTTCTCTGCCATCATGCCGATGATGTCGGCCGTGTCCTCGTAGGTGTCTTGGTCCATAATAATCTGGCCGTCGTCTCCCTTCGTGGTGCTGTTCTCGATGTCGTCCCTGAGGTCGTTGAGCAGCCCGATGGACATCTTGGAGAAGTTGATGATGTAGTTCATGGGGTTCAGGATGCGGTCGATGAGTCCCTCGGTGAGCTTACCCACGGTGGCCATCTTCTCCTGGCGTATGAGTTCGTTTTGAGCGTTGCGCAGGTCAGCGGTACGTTCCTGGACGATGTGTTCGAGCTTGATCTTGTCGCGTTGCAGTTTCTTGAGCCTGTAGCGGAAGAAGATGTACACCAGCCAGCCGATGACGAAGAGATAAAGTATGCCCATGTACCAGCGCATGTAGAGCGGCGCGGCGATGGTGAATGCTATGGAGGCTACTTCAGAAAGTTTGCCGTTGGCCAGCTGTGCCTGCACATAGAGGGTGAACGAGCCGTACGGCATGTTGAGGAACTCGACGGACTGTTTCTCGCTCCATGCGCTCCACTTGCTGTCGTTCATGCGGTAGCGGTAGAGGGTCTTGCCGGTCAGTGGGGCATAGTCGAGGGCGTAGACGAAGCGCAGGTTGCCCTCGTCGCTGTCGAGCAAGGCCGCATCTACCATCATCTAACCTCGTTGCCTCGCTCACTACGAGAGTTCTTCAATATCAAATATGAACTTGACATATCCAATTCTCATCCTTTATTATTGAATCATTATCTTGTTAAATATTATTCTATTCCTTCAAATATAATCAGAGAGGCTAAAGCCCAATATCATTATGATGTGGAAGTTGTTAGCAACATATTGAAATATAGTGAGATAGATGTTCCATTGGACGTACTGGAGTACATCATCAAGACCCAGCAAGGAACATTTTATGATGATTTCGTGTTAGAGTTTGGCGACATGGAACGTAGCGAGGTAAAGAAGCGAGTGTTTGCCCAAGTATTCTACAGCCACATCACAGACAGTTACGTGAGTAAGTTCTGTAAGGCGTTCATACGTAAGTACCCTAATGTGTGGAAGGTGATACGAGCCATGAAGGTGAGTACAGACGATAAACTACCCCATACGATGATGAAAGCCGAAAGTCTGCTGTTCCGTCTGATACTTAAAGAGTGTTGGAGTAGAGGCTACAGAGTGGTTAATCTCCATGATGCACTTGTAGTCTTTGACGTTGAGGCTAACGAGCGTGTGACT
>JAEEGL016291272.1_pt1 | contig 10980 bp, 8 predicted proteins | sample 9134231 | NCBI WGS metagenome assembly JAEEGL01 (sample SAMN16246548, study PRJNA631951) | gut metagenome | biome: gut microbiome; feature: rumen; material: fiber-attached | host: Bos | place: Iran: Karaj | collected 2018-10 | reverse complement strand
TCATCTCCATCGAAGACGGCATGGCCGAGGATGACTGGGAAGGCTGGAAGATGCTGACCGACGCTCTGGGCGGCAAGGTACAGCTGGTGGGCGATGACCTTTTCGTAACCAACACCAAGAGACTGGCTATGGGTATCGAAAAGGGTATTGCAAACTCCATCCTTATCAAGGTGAACCAGATCGGTACCCTGACCGAGACCTTCGATGCCATCGAGATGGCTAAGAAGGCAGGCTACACCGCTGTCGTATCCCACCGCTCCGGCGAGACCGAGGATACTACCATCGCAGATATCGTAGTAGGCACCAACGCAGGTCAGATCAAGACCGGTTCCCTCTCCAGGACCGACCGTATTGCCAAGTACAACCAGCTGCTCCGTCTTGAAGACATCCTTGGCGACAGCGCTCAGTACGCAGGCAAGAACGCCTTCTATAATCTGAAACTCAAGTAAGAGAAAATGCGTAACAGAAGAGAATTTTTACTGCCGGACTTCCTCATAGTGATATTCATACTTTTCACTATGGGGGTATCCGGTCTGGATGTGCAGTCCATAGGCCCTGAAGGCACCCGCATAGGCTTTGCCTCTATCAACGGGGCTCTGATGAGCCATCTGAGCTACAACCACACCTTTTACATGGTGTCGGAGATACTCGGTTACGTGGCGCTGCTCCTTGTGGCAGCTTTCGGCTGTCTGGGTCTCTATCAGCTTATAAAGCGCAAGAGCCTTCTGAAGGTGGACAAGAGCATACTGGTGCTGGGCATTTTCCTGGTGCTGGTGCTGCTGTTCTATGTGCTTTTCAATCACATGATAGTGAACTACAGGCCTATAATAATGGACGGCGAACTGGAGCCGGGCTATCCCAGCTCCCATACCATGCTGGCAATCTGCGTGTTCTACATGTGCGGGCAGGTGCTGATGGACATAACCAGGACCCCGGATCTTGCAGGGATCATTAAAAGAGTCCTGATGGCTCTTATGGGTCTTACCGTAGTCACCCGCTTCCTTTCGGGTGTGCACTGGCCGACTGACATCATCGGCGCCATCCTGCTTTCCCTGGCTATCTGTTCCATGTTCGATGCAGTCCTCAAGACCATGAGGGCTATACAGGACGAGCTTGACAGGGAGAAAGACGAAAAGAAGGATGTCAAGGCCAAGTAATGGCATGACAAGAAATTAAACATCAAAAAAAGCCCTCAATGCGAGAAAAATGCTTGCATTGGGGGCTTAACTATGCTAAACTCTTTAAGCTATTTAAGGCAAGGGAGGTTTAAAAGTGAAGACAGTTCTTATGATCTTACTTGCTCTGGCTTCTTTAGTGCTCATCGCCAGCATCCTGTTCCAGTCCGGAAGCACCGCAGGACTTTCCGGTTCTATCGCAGGCGGCGCAGAGCAGCTTTTCGGAAAGAAAAAGAGCAAAGGTTATGATGCTATCCTGGAAAAGGTAACTGTTGTTGCTGCGATCATTTTCATCATCGCTGCAATCGTTCTTACAATGGTAGGCTAGGACGCATCTGATTTTATGCGGCAAAATACGGAGGCTCTGCTCGCAGGAGCAGTGTCTCTTATGTTTTATAATATTTAACGCAATTCATTAATAATTTATCACCAAGGGAGGGTAATCGAAATGAATTCACTCGTTTTCGTTGCTCCTGTTGTAGGCATCGTTGCTCTGGTAGTTGCTTATGTCCTTTCCAGCTGGATCGGCAAGCAGCCTACAGGCAATGCCCGCATGACTGAGATCGCAAGCTTCATTCACGAAGGCGCTATGGCTTTCCTGAAGAAGGAGTACAGGACCATGATCATCGTTGTGGCTGTCCTGACTGTAGTTCTCGGCTTCGGCATCAACTGGACAACTGCTATTCTTTACATTTGCGGCGCAGCATTCTCCATCCTTGCAGGATTCTTCGGAATGCAGGTAGCCACCAAGTCCAATGTCCGCACTGCAGCAGCAGCTCAGGACGGCGGCATGAACAAGGCTCTTAAGGTTGCTTTCAGAAGCGGCGCTGTTATGGGTCTCTGCGTGACCGGCCTCGGCATTCTGGGCGTTGGCGCTGCATTCGCCATCCTGAGCCCTGAAGCTGCCAAGGAATGCCTCACCGGCTTCGGTCTGGGCGCTTCCTCCATGGCTCTGTTCGGCCGTGTAGGCGGCGGCATCTACACCAAGGCTGCTGACGTTGGCGCAGACCTGGTAGGCAAGGTTGAAGCAGGCATCCCCGAGGATGACCCCAGAAACCCCGCAGTTATCGCTGATAACGTTGGCGACAACGTAGGCGACATCGCAGGCATGGGTTCCGACCTCTTCGAATCCTATGTAGGTTCCATCATTTCCGCAATCACTCTTGCTCTCGGCTCCAGCTTCCTCTATGCAGGAAAGGGCGTTGAAGGCGCTATCTTCCCCCTGATCATTTCCGCAGTAGGTATCTGCGCTTCCATCGCAGGCATCTTCTCCGTAAAGGGCAAGGAGGGCTCCAACCCCGCTCACGCACTGGATATGGGTACTTACATCGCAGCTATCCTGTCTGCTATCGTATCCGTAGTGCTGAGCAAGGTATTCTTCGGCGATTTCAGAATGTCCATCGCAGTCATCTCCGGTCTGGTAGTTGGTACTGCTATTGGTAAGATCACCGAGATCTACACCTCTGCTGACTACAGCAGCGTAAAGAAGATCGCTGAGCAGTCCGAGACCGGCGCTGCCACCACCATCATCAGCGGCCTTGGCGTAGGCATGATGTCCACCGTATGGCCCATCCTGATCATCGCTGTCGGCATCCTGGTAGCTAACTACTTCGGCGGCCTCTATGGCATCGCACTTTCCGCTGTAGGTATGCTGTCCACCGCAGGCATGACCATCGCAGTTGACGCTTATGGTCCTGTTTCCGACAACGCAGGCGGCATTGCAGAAATGTCCGAGCTTCCCGAAAGCGTAAGAAATATCACCGATACTCTGGACTCCGTAGGCAACACCACTGCTGCTATCGGCAAGGGCTTCGCTATCGGTTCCGCTGCTCTGACCGCTCTGGCTCTCTTCGCTTCCTATTCCGAAGTTGTAAAGATGAGCAAGATCGATCTGCTTAACCCGCTGGTAATCGCCGGCCTGTTCATCGGCGCTATGCTCCCCTTCATGTTCTCCGCTTACACTATGAATTCCGTAGGTAAGGCTGCAAACCAGATGATCGAAGAAGTTCGTCGCCAGTTCAGAGAAGACAAGGGAATCATGGCAGGCACCTCCAAGCCTGACTATGCTAAGTGCGTAGAGATCTCCACCGGTGCAGCTCTGCACGAGATGATCATCCCCGCACTGCTGGCTGTAGTTGCTCCTCTGGCAGTTGGTTTCATCATGGGAACCGAGGCTCTGGGCGGCATGCTGGCTGGTGCTCTCTCCGCAGGCGTACTGCTGGCCATCATGATGTCCAACGCAGGCGGTGCATGGGATAACGCAAAGAAGTACATCGAATCCGGCACACACGGCGGCAAGGGCTCCGATGCTCACAAGGCTGCAGTTGTTGGTGATACCGTAGGCGATCCGTTCAAGGATACCTCCGGCCCGTCCCTCAACATCCTGATCAAGCTGATGACCATCGTTGCTGTAGTATTCGCACCCATGTTCCTCCAGTTCGGCGGACTGCTGGGCTAATCGATAAAATAGCATCAAAAAGAGGCTCCACACGGAGCCTCTTTTTTCATCTCATTGATGCAGTATTAGTTTTTAACAGAACTAGTGCTGTCATTTTTGTGTGACAATGGGGATCGTGGCCGTTGTCACATTAACTTGAAAACCCGTTTTAAGCATGCTTCATGGTCTATGGTCCTCGTCGCTGCAGCGCAATCGATTTCAGCTTCGCTGGTCTCGGCCGCGCGCTAGGTCCGCTCGCGCCTACAATCGCCGCTCACTATCGCGCTAGCCTTCCGGCTGCCTCGACGCACACTCGCTGAAATCGTGCGGCTGCTTAGAGCTCCTGCGGGAGACCATTCAGCATACTTTAAAAGCGGAAAGTCAAATATGACAGTCTTTAAAGCCCAAAATGCGTATCTGTGCTTTAGTATCCGGCATGGGAAATGGCCAGCGCACGGTTATTCTGACAACACCAGTCCAAAGGCGCATCTTTGTCAGCAATAAAAAGAAAGCTCAACTCATTTTGTGACAAATCACTAAAAATAAAGCAGTTTTGGCACACTTGCGGTAAGGCTTTATGAGGGTAGTGTGCCTGAAAAGCATATTATTATGTCCAGTTATCGCAGACTATGAATTAAACTTTATGTATTATCACTGTTTATGATATCAGAGCCCATTCAGGGATGTATTCACCAAAAATCTTTTAAATCACTTTCCCCTAAATGTTGACAAGTCCCTGTATTTTGCATCACTTTGTCACAAATCACTTCAGGCTTAGAAAACGAGCACAAATCCAGGCCTTATCGGATAATGAAACAACCATAACCGTCCCGATCGTCACAAAGATCTGGAATCTTTGCAGCTTGCACAGCGTAAGAAGAACTATGTTCATAATGATATAAACCCCTTGCAATTCAGTGTACTGAAGCGTAGAATCTACACATTATGAATACAGATGTACTTAAGAACCGACTGCTCAGACTTCCGCGTCTGCTCCTGGGCCTCTGCCTCTTCGGCATGTCCGCCTCCATACAGATCGCAGCTGCCATAGGCACTGCCTCCTGGACCGCCCTGAATCAGGGCATAGCGCTGCACCTCCCCGTCACCGTAGGGCAGGTCAATATTGCAATCTCCTATATCATAATCGCCATAGATCTGCTGTTCAGGCAGCCCATAGGCATAGGCTCTCTTCTGAATGCCTTCTTCGTGGGCTGGTTTACTGACTTCTGGCTTGGTCTGAGTTTATTCTCGCAGCCTGAAAGCTATATACTGCGTCTTCTGATGCTTTTTGTAAGCATGGTCATTTCTGCTTTTGGCAGCATTCTTTACATGGGCGCGGCTCTCGGCTGCGGTCCCAGAGACACCATGATGGTCATGATCAATAAAAAACTGGAGAAGCTAGGCTATGGTACAGTAAGCATCATTGTATCTGCCATAGTTACTTTTGCGGCGTGGCTGCTCGGAGCTCCCATAGGCATAGGTACACTTATAATTTTCCTTGCGGGCGGCACCATAATGAACATGGTGTTCAGACTGGTGAAATTCACGCCCAAGGATGTGGTTCACGAAAATCTGCTTGATACAATAAAAGCGCTCAGAAAAAAATAGGCTTCGGCCTGTTTTTTTATGCAATGAAACATCCGCTGCGTTATGTGGTAAAATTGAACGGTCTTAATCAATTCTTAAGGATTTGAAAACTTTTTTCTTAATCAGCTTTCTGCAATAATATAGGCACAAAAGGGGTGCGGTCAATTGTATAACATTCTCATCTGCGACGACGACAAAGACATAGTAAATGCTCTGAAAATCTATCTGAACAGCCCTGAGTACAGCTTTTTCGAGGCTTACGATGGACAGGAGGCACTTCAGATCATAGGGCGGGAGGACATTCATCTGGTGCTGATGGACATCATGATGCCGAAAATGGATGGCATAACGGCCATGGTAAAGCTGCGGGAAAGCAGCAATGTGCCGGTGATCCTGCTCACCGCAAAAGGGGAGGACTCGGACAAGATACTGGGTCTTACGGTGGGCGCTGACGATTACATCACTAAGCCCTTCAATCCTGCAGAGGTGACAGCCAGGGTACGGAGCCAGCTGCGGCGCTATATGCAGTTGGGCGGCGGAAATCCCATGAGGACGAGCTTCGCAATAGGGGGCATCGAGCTGGATGATGAGGCTAAAAGGGTGACGGTCGACGGCGATGAGCTGGCGCTGACGCCTAAGGAATACGATATCCTTAAGCTTCTTATGCAGAGCCCGGGCAAGGTGTTTTCGCCCTCCGAGATCTACCGCAAGGTCTGGCAGGAGGATCCCTTCGGCGCTGAAAGCACGGTGGCGGTCCATATACGTCATCTGCGGGAAAAGCTGGAGATAGATCCTTCCGAGCCAAGATATCTTAAAGTCGTCTGGGGCAAAGGCTACAAGATAGAAGGCCGCTGAAGCTGGCTTGGATCTGGACTTCTGAGGAAGCCGCGGCTCTTCGGCAATGACAGTCAGCCCGTTCTAATTAACTGTTTTTCAAAAGGGGAAAGACATGAACGCAATAAAAAACAGCACTGCTGCCAAATTCACGGCATTTATTCTATGCATAGCCTGCTGCTGGGCCATGTGCGTCTTCGCTCTTACGGCCTTTGGCGCCGACTTTGAATTTGAATATGAATTTGATAATCCTGCTGCGGATTTCTTTCAGTATATGAAGGGACTCTTTCCGGTGAGTCAGACCGGGGCCATGCTTCTTGCCCTTCTTTTCGGAGTTCTGGCGGCAGGCTGCTTCATATTTCTTCTTTCCGCCAGCGGGCATCACGATGGGACGGACGGGATCAGCCCCTCCTGGGGTACCCGTATCCCTCTGGAGATAACCATTGCTTTTGCTGCAGCGGCAATAACCTGCTTTGCCTTCTTTATGATCCGGGCAGTGGACGATGCATTCAACATGAATGTGGGGCAGCTCAGCAATCTCAGTCTGCTTTCCATTATATCTCTGTGCTGCGCAGCTATCCTTGCAGCCAGCATCGGCGTATGCATGAGCTTTGCCACCAGATTCAAGCTTGGCGGCTGGTGGAAGGGCACGCTCTGCTGGATAATCGGGACCCTGCTGTGGCGTGCAGCAGCCTTCCTGACGGTAAAAGGCTGGGCTCTGGTGAAATATATCGCAGGCCTTGCATGGAAGGCTCTGAAGGGCGTCTGGGGGCTTCTGACGGCTATCGTAAGAGGCTTCTTTGGAGGCATAGGGAGACTAATCAGCGGCATCCCTCTGGTGTGGAAGGGCTGCATTGCTGTGGCTGCTCTGTTCTTTATCCAGTTCTGCTTCATTATGGCCTGGCGAAGGGATACCGACATGCTGGTATGGTCTCTTTTCCTCAGTTATCTTGCTGGCGGCCTTATCCTGCTCTACTGCATGCTCTGCATGAAGAAGCTGCAGAACGGGGCTACTGCGCTGGCTAACGGAGATCTGGGCTACAAGGTGGACACCAAACGTATGGTACTGGATTTCAAAAGCCACGGCGAAAATCTGAACCGTCTTGCGCAGGGAACAAATCTGGCTGTAGAACAGCGTCTTAAGAGCGAGCGATTCAAGACCGAGCTCATAACAAATGTGAGCCACGATATCAAGACCCCGCTTACCTCTATAATCAACTATTCCGAGCTGATAGGGCGGGAGACCAGCCGCATAGCAGAGCTGGAGAGCGAAACGGAAGGCAGCGGCGATGCTGCGGAACATACTCCCGAGGAACTCGAACTGCTGCAGAATGACAGCCTGAACCGCATTTCAGAGTATTCCGATGTGCTTCACCGCCAGTCGGAGAAGCTGAAAAAGCTGCTGGAGGATCTGCTGGAGGCATCAAAAGCATCTACCGGCAATCTGGATGTGTTCCTTGACCCCTGCGACGCAGGAATCTTCATTTCTCAGACGGAGGGCGAGTACAGAGAACGCCTGGAGAACGCAGGACTGAATCTTGTCTGCAGCAAGCCGGATCATCCGGTGCGCATACTGGCAGATGGCCGCCGCATGCAGCGCATCTTCGACAACCTCATGAACAACATCTGCAAGTACTCCCTCCATGGCAGCAGAGTCTACCTGGATCTGGAGGAAAAAGACGGCAAGGCTGTCATAAGTTTTAGAAATACTTCAGCGCAGGAGCTCAACATAAGTTCAGAAGAACTTATGGAACGCTTCGTTCGGGGCGATCAGTCCAGGACCACTGAGGGCAGCGGCCTCGGATTGTCGATAGCAAGAAGCCTTACAGAACTGCAGAAAGGGCGCATGGACATCAGCATAGACGGAGATCTTTTCAAAGTTGTTCTGATTTTTGATACGATACAGTAAGTATAAACGAAACTTATAGCCATCTCTCCTTCAATCACAAAAAACATTTCAAAATACGGCATTCCATCTAACAATTTTCGAAATATTCTATTGCAATCGTTCGAAAAAGCTGATAGAATTCTGCCGTATTTTTTATGAGAGAAAAAATTGGAGGCACAAATGGCAGAAAATCAGAACAAGCCCGAGGAAAAGAAGGAGCTTTCCTTCTTCCAGGAGATTCTGAACATCGTTCCTTTCTGGAAGGCGCAGATGACCGACTGGAAAGTCACCGTAATCAGAACTTCTCTTGAGCGTCTCGGTCACAAACTTATCTTACCTTATCTTTCACTGTTTATCGTAGCTCTGGGCGCAAGCAAGACTCAGCTGGGATGGATCACCTCCGTCGGCATGCTGGTAATGGGTGTACTCGGACCTTTCGTTGGCGGCTGGATAGACAGAAACGGTGCAAGAAAAGTATACATCATCGGTATCATCTTCACCTTCCTTTCCTATGTAACCTACGCAATGGCACCCAACTGGCAGACTTACGCCGTGGCAATGGTGCTTTATTACTTCGGTAACGGTCTTTCCATGCAGAGCTGCGGCATCATCTGCGGCTACTGCCTGAAGAACTCCGACAGAGCCCGCGGCATGCTGGTATGCGAATCCCTGGCTGCAGGCCTTCTGGGCATGGTAGGCCCCATGATCGGTGCATGGATCTTTACCCATATCTCCGGCGTTACCGATACCGCAACAGCTGTTGCCAACGACTACAGACCTCTGTTCTGGGGCAGCGCAATCTTCACCGCGATCTCCTTCTTCGTGGTATTCTTCAAGCTTTCCAATGCAAAGATGGGTTCTTCCAAGTCCTCCGGCTTTGCTCTTAAGGATGGCTTCGAAATCATCAGAACCAACAAGAGTGCTGCTAAGTGGATCATCATCGGCGCAGTAGGCGGACTTGCTCAGGCAATGGTGATCCCCTATATGTCCGTATTCGCTGCAGAGCACAAGCTTGCTACTCCTGCAGTTCTGGCTGCAATGGTAACCTGCCAGGCTCTTACTTCCACCATTCTGGGATACCCCGTAGGCATTCTGGCTGACAAGTACGGCCGCAAGAAGGTCCTCTTCGTTATCCAGCCCCTGGTATGGCTCTCCCTGATCATCCTGATGCTTGCTCCCAAGCACAATGGTTTCTTCCTGATCCTTGCAGGACTGCTCTTCGGTTTCCTTGAGATCGGCCAGCCCCTGTTCGGCGCAGTACAGAGAGAGATCGTAAACCCCAAGGTCATGGGCGTATGGCTGGGCACCACCAAACTCACCAATGCTCTCTTCTCCGCTCTGATGGCTATCGTTGCAGGTTATGTATATGACCACCTCGGACCCGTATGGATGTTTGCTATCTATCTTGCATGCGAACTTCTTATCCGTATGCCGCTGTTCGCCAGCATCCCCGAGACTCTCGGCAACGAAGTCAAGGCAGAGGACGACGAAGATTGCTGCGACTAAGCTGTATAAGCAATAGTTTATATCAGACTGAAGACTATAAAAAAACCGGAGCTTTGCAGCTTCGGTTTTTTTCATACTTTCCTTGAATTAAGCTGTTTCAGTTGCTATAATAATTCGTCTATTGTTATTAATAATTTTGGAGGGAAAAATGGCAGAAAATCAGAACAAAACCCCCGAGACCCAGCAGAAGAGCTTCATTCAGGAGATCCTGAATATCGGCCCCTTCTGGAAGGCTCAGATGACTGACTGGAAAGTCACCGTTATCAGAACCTCTCTGGAGCGTCTCGGCTACAAAACAATACTTCCTTATCTTTCGCTGTATATCGTAGCTCTCGGCGCTACCAAGTCCCAGTTGGGATGGATCACCTCCGTTGGCATGCTGGTAATGGGTGTGCTCGGACCCTTCGTAGGTTCCTGGATCGATAAGAACGGCGCAAGAAAGATCTACATCGTAGGTATTATCTTTACATTCCTTTCCTATATCGCATATGCATTTGCACCCAACTGGCAGGTATACGCCCTGGCTATGGTGCTTTACTATTTCGGTAACGGACTGGCCGGACAAAGCTGCGGCATCATCTGCGGCTATTGCCTTAAGAACAGCGACAGAGCCCGCGGCATGCTGGTATGCGAATCCCTGGCTGCAGGACTTCTTGGCATGATCGGCCCCATGATCGGCGCATGGGTCATCACCCACATCTCCCACGTTACCGACATCAACCTTGCTGTTGCCAACGATTACAGACCCCTGTTCTACTGCTCCGCATTCTTTACCGCAGTATCCTTCTTTGTGGTATTCTTCAAGCTCTCCAACGAGAAGATGGGCGGTTCCAAGAGCAGCGGCTTTGCGCTCAAGGACGGCATGGACATCATCAGGACCAACAAGAATGCAAGAAAATGGCTGCTGATCGGCGCTGTTGGAAGCCTTCCCATGGCTATGGTTACTCCTTATGTTTCCGTATATTCCGGCGAGATCAAGCTGGCTACTCCTGCAGTTCTGGCTGCAATGGTTACCTGCCAGGCTGTAACCTCCACCATTCTGGGCTATCCTATCGGTATTCTGGCTGACAGATTCGGCCGCAAGAAGGTCCTCTACGTACTGGTACCCATGTACTGGCTGGCCATCCTGCTGATGATCATCACACCTGTACACGGATCCTTCACTCTGATCCTTGCAGGTCTGCTGCTCGGCTTCTATGACATTGCAATGCCTCTGTTCGGCGCAGTTCAGAGAGAGATCGTAAGCCCCAAGGTAATGGGTGTATGGCTTGGTACAACCAAGTTCGTTACAGCATTCTTCTCTGCTGCGATGGCAGCTGTGGCGGGACATGTTTATGACAACTTCGGTCCTGTGGTAATGTTCGGCATCTTCATCGCATGCGACATTCTCATCCGTATGCCGCTGCTGGCTTCCATCCCCGAGACACTGGGCAACGAAGTCACCGATGACGACGATGCATGCTGCTGCGACTAATAGCTGAAATGCTTCGGGGCTCTTTTCAGGAGCCCCGTTTTTTCTTTAAAAATAACATTTATTTTTCTTGACATTATAC
>JAEEGL015340722.1_pt1 | contig 10980 bp, 10 predicted proteins | sample 9134231 | NCBI WGS metagenome assembly JAEEGL01 (sample SAMN16246548, study PRJNA631951) | gut metagenome | biome: gut microbiome; feature: rumen; material: fiber-attached | host: Bos | place: Iran: Karaj | collected 2018-10 | reverse complement strand
TGGCTGCGAGCGGAGTTCTGGCGCCTCTGGCAGGAGTATTGAAGATCGTAAACGCTGTCACAGGGATCGTTGTCACAATGTTCTTAAATAAAAAGTGGAAACAGGAGAACCTGAAGCGCACGGTGGATGAATACCTGGGAGTTGACGCCATTGCCGATGAGCTGAAACGGAATCAGGAGTTGGATATCGCAGGCGATATGAATAGTGAAGCACTGAGAAACCATATCAGGAAAGAAGCCTTAGGCCGGCTCGGATTTACAAGCTATAAACAATGCTTCAGGGAGATCTGCAGGCAGTTTGCCGAGCTGATCTACAGGAAGCTTTTCTGCAACGAAAGCAGTGACAGAGAAGAGTGGAATATGTACAACAGCGCGCTGGGGTCGCTCGGACTGTCAAGGGTGGAATACAAGAATGACTACGGAGATAATCCGAAGCCGTCTATGAAGGCCATCTTTGCGAAAGTGATGGGATGAGGGTAACAAGGATAACATCGCAAAACGAAGAATACTTCCTTCCTCTTCTGCACGAACAGGCGAGGAAGGAAAGACCGGGGCTTTTGAGGCTCGGAGTGACAGACGACGGCAAAAAGCCTGCGGGCGCACTTTCTGCCTTTGCCGGAAGTAAAGATATCGAATTATCATACGTTTATATTTTGCATGAATTCAGACGTCAGGGTTACGGACGGGCTCTTGTTGATCTGCTTGTGAAGCTTGCGCGTATCTCGGGCTATGAGATCCTGTCCGCCTATGCGGAAAACAGTTACGAAAACCAGGCATTTCTTAGAGATACCGGGTTTGAGCTTTTTGAAGGCGCCGAAGTCTATCAGGCAAGACTCGGTGAGCTTATACGTTCGGAAAAACTTAAAAAGTATCTCTTTGACAAAAATCATAAAGGCATCAGGCATATTTCATCCCTGGATACATCGGAAATGAAGATCCTCGGCAGGTTCCTTGCGGATAATAAGATACTGAAAAACATTGCTTACGACAAAGATTTCAGTACGGTCTGTATTTCAGATGGCAGGGTCACGAGTGTGATGATAGCCCATCGTCTGCCAGAGGGCATGGAGATGACATGCATAGCGGATGAAGATACGGATAAAACGGACGCTTTCAGACATTTTATGACCCTGCTGCAGAGTATGTGCCAGGATCTCAGTTTTGATGATGCTACAGAGCTTATATTCATGTCAGATGATGATATATTCTTAGATATATTCGCGTCACTTGAAAAGAATACAGAACGGCTGAAAAGCAGAAGAGACATTCTACACGGCATACGCCTTCTTTAGACAAGCAGTTTCTATAAGTTTTTGTTCTCTATGCAGCCTGCCCCTTTTTCAGGGCAGGTTATTTTTTTGAAAAAAAGATTGACAAATGGTTTTGACGGTATTATATTATTTACATCATTAAAACATAGTAAGCCTGTAGGAATTACAGAGAATAAAATAACAGGAGGGAATTATCATGTCAGATATCAAAAACAGCGCATTGGAACTTATAGGAAAGACACCTGTGGTGAACGTGAGCAGGTACGCAAAGGCAGCAGGTGCAGACAAGGCGACGATCATTGCAAAGCTTGAGCTTTTTAATCCGGCGGGGTCGGTAAAGGACAGGATAGCTCTTTCCATGGTGGAGGATGCAGAAAAGAGCGGTAGATTAAAACCGGGGGCAACCATCATAGAGCCTACATCAGGCAACACCGGCATAGGCATAGCTTCTATTGCGGCAGCTAAGGGTTATAAGGCTATACTTACACTTCCCGATACAATGTCAGTCGAGAGAAGGAATCTTCTGAAGGCATATGGCGCAGAGCTCGTCCTGACAGAAGGAGCGAAGGGAATGAAGGGAGCAATTGCAAAGGCAGAGGAGCTCAATAAGGAGATAGAGGGTTCTATCATACTAGCTCAGTTTGATAACCCGGCAAATCCTGCTGCGCATAAGGCGACTACAGGTCCGGAGATCTGGGAGCAGACAGACGGAAAGGTGGATTTCTTTATAGGCGGCGTAGGCACAGGCGGCACGCTTACAGGAGTAGGAGAGTTCCTTAAGGAAAAGAACCCCGATGTCAAGATAATCGCGGTAGAGCCTGCAACTTCCCCGGTACTGTCAAAAGGCACGGCAGGTCCTCATAAGATACAGGGGATAGGCGCCGGCTTCGTGCCTTCAGTGCTTAATACGAAGGTTTATGATGAGATCATTACCGTAGAAAATGATGATGCTTTCGAAGAGGGCAGGAGATTTGCGGTTTCGGAAGGCGTGCTCGTAGGAATATCTTCGGGGGCGGCGCTTAAGGCGGCGACGGTAATAGCTGGACGTCCGGAGAATGCAGGCAAGAACATAGTCGTTCTTCTTCCGGACTCAGGAGACAGATACCTGTCCACGGCGTTATTTTCAAAATAAGGCAAAGATGCCATACGTTTAACCTCCTATATGCAAAAAGGGATGCCGGACACGGCATCCCTTTATTGGTTACGTTCAATTATTATGGAACAGCTATACTGGTTCAGGCATCGAGAACATCATCGATCTTTGACATCAGCTCCTCTTTTCTGACGGGTTTCACGAGGAAGCCGGAGGGATGGAGATTTATAGCGCTCATTACCATATTCCTCTCGGAATTTCCCGTGAGGAAGATGACTGGGGTACGCTTGTGAGCCGGCATATTACGTATAAGCTGTAAAGTCTGCGGCCCGGTCATCTCAGGCATGAAGCAGTCAAGCAGTATGAGATCGACCTGCTGCTTTTCAAGGAATTTAAGCGCCAGCATGCCTGATTTCACGCAGTTCACTTTGTATGAACTGTCAAGATGTGATTTCACAAGCTTCAACGCAACCGGATCATCATCTACCACAAGGATTTTGTATGATTTTTCTGAAGTAGCGCAGAGCTTGTCTATCGCAAGCTTGATGTCGGAATAAGCGGCGTCCTTCGAAATAGTTGCATCGGGACCCGGCTTTACGTGCATCTTGAAGGTATCGGCATCATTATCGTCTGCTATCAGCAACATCGGAATGCTGAGCAGATCCTCATTTTCCCTTAGGTCTATGACACCGAAGAGCTTCGTGCGGGCTACAGCTTCTGCGTAGACTACTATACAGTCCGGACGGCCTATGGTAAGGTCGCTTAAAAGATTTGTGTTTGTCATAAGAATGCCCTGGCACTTGTAATATGACTCCAGTACATTTACAAGGTCATGCATCTTTTGTGTGTTTGAAGAAACGATCATTATTTTTTTCATGGTTACTATATTACCATAAATCCGGATAAAGTGTTAGTTTTTTTGATATGTTTACCTATGTTAGACAAATCCATCGTAACATGCTATAGTTTCTGCGTAGATAAATAGCAATGTATCCTTAAATTACAGGGAACGTCAGCGGAGGAAAGATATATGCAAAAAAAATTCTCAAAGACGCAGCGCCTGGTCGGTACTGCGGTTCTCGTGGCTTTAGTTATCGTATTGCAGACATTCGGAAGCGGCATCAGATTGGGTCCGTTTACTCCGACCTTGTCTTTGGTGCCCATTATCATCGGTGCTATACTTTTCGGGCCGTTGACCGGCGGGATCCTGGGATTTGTTTTTTCTGTTGTAGTGCTGATATCAGTCATATCGGGAGCTGATCAGGGCGGAGCTGCGATGTTTGCCATGGATCCCGGTGCCACTTCTTTCATAGTGTTATTAAAGGGAACACTGGCCGGTTTCCTGTCCGGCTTTGTTGTCGACAAGATGTCATCAAAGAATATGACTGTCGGCGTGGCTTTGGCTGCCATCATCTGTCCTGTTGTCAATACGGGGATCTTTTCCATAGGCGTCCTGGTATTCTTTTATGACCTTATCGCATCATGGGGAGAGACTGCCGGCTTTGATAATGCTCTTATCTATGTTATCGCAGGCCTTATAGGGATCAACTTTCTTGTTGAGCTTATCCTTGACCTGGTACTGGTACCCGTTATAGTAAGGGTCATCACAGCGGTACGGAGAGGTGCATGATATGATACTTGCTCTGGATATGGGGAATACCAATATCGTTGCGGGATGCATAGGAGAGGATGATAAGATATTTTTTACCGAAAGGTTTGCGACAGACCTGAATAAGACCGAACTAGAATATGCGGTCCTCCTGAAGACCATCCTGGAACTTCACGGCATAAACAGGAATGAGATAGAAGGCTCTGTCATCGCGAGCGTAGTGCCCCCTTTGACGCATATCATCAAAAGCGCGCTGAGGAAGCTGCTTGCGTCTGAACCTGTCGTGGTGGGGGCGGGCTTGAAAACCGGCCTGAATATACATTTGGATGATCCGTCTACATTGGGAGCGGACCTCGTCGTCGATTCCGTTGCGGCGCTTAAGATATACGGGGCGCCTTCTATCGTGATAGATATGGGGACGGCTACTACCATGACTGTTATAAATAAAGATGAGACTTATATCGGGGGCGCGATCTTCCCGGGACTTAATGTTTCAGTGGAAGCTCTGGCTGCAGGTACGTCACTGCTGCCCAGGGTTTCGCTCGGAGCCCCGAAGAAACAGATCGCGACCAATACCATGGATGCCATAAAGAGCGGGATCATATACGGTGAGGCATCCAGGATTGACGGCATGATAGACAGATTTGAAAATGAGATCGGATATAAAATGAAGGTTATAGCGACCGGCGGGCTTGCGTCGGTTATCACGCCCCACTGCAAACATGAGATCGTCACGGATCCTGACCTTATGCTAAAGGGGCTTAAGATGATCTACGATAAAAACAGGTAGGCGCAGGATAATGCTGAAGAGTTTCAGGCAGCTGTCAAGAAAAGTAGTCGATACCAATGTGATCTTCCAATACTGCAAGGATCAGGTTGAGCTTCCCGACGGGAAAGTGGAAGAGTATATTGCCTGTATCCATAAAGGAGCGTCTGCGGTAGTGCCTGTGCTTCCTGACGGCCGGATACTCATGGTGCATCAGTACAGATATGCCTTGGGAAGGAATACCGTTGAGATCCCCGCGGGAGGGAGAAACGGTACGGATGAACCCTTTGAGACCGCGGCCAAACGTGAGCTTGAAGAGGAGACCGGTTACACGACCGATGAGAAGCTGGAGCATCTTATCACCATAGCCACCGCGATCGCGTACTGTGATGAGATCATAGAGGTATATGTAGCGAAGGATTTAAAGAAAACCGAGCAGCATCTCGATCCGGATGAATTCATAGAGGTTGTTCCTTATAAGATCGATGATCTGGTCGATATGATATATCAGGGAAAGATCCAGGACTCAAAAACCATAGCGTCGATAATGGCATATCATAACATAATTATTTAAGCGTCAAAAGTAATTGACACCACGCAAGTTCACTTTTGGTGTCCTGATCATAAATTTTCACCGTGTAATGATTGCACATAAATAATTAACATAATTCCATAAAATTTTGTTTAAAATTTTTTTTTCACAACATGTCGGATAGTGGTTTGATCGATGTCACAACATGTTGTGATTTTTTATGAAAAGTGGGTGTTTTTCGCATATTTTAGCCGAAAATACGGTTTGCTTTTCGTTCTTTTAGCCATTATAATGTTCTGAGTGGTTAGCCTATATTTAGGGAAACTGCTATTGGAGAGGGAACTATTGGGAATATGGAAGACCGTATCGAAGCGTTCATAAGTTATTTACATAATATCAAAAAAACTTCGAAGAATACCGAGCTTTCTTACAGAAGAGATCTGAAAAAGATGGTCGTATACCTTAACAGTAAAGGCATCGACGATCCGTCTCAGGTGACATCGGAGATACTCAAGGAATATATTGAAAACAGCGAAGAGGGAAAGGCAGCTCCTGCCTCTGTTTCCCGTGCTATCGCATCGATGAGGGCGTTCTATTCCTATCTTGAGAAGGAGGGAGTTATAACATCCAATCCCACAGAAGGGCTCAAGGCTCCAAAGATAGAAAAGAAACTCCCCCAGATAATGACGATGGATGAGGTGATAAGGCTTTTAAATCAGCCGTCAGGCGACACGCCGAAGGAAATCCGGGACAAGGCCATGCTTGAGCTTTTATATGCTACGGGTATGCGCGTTACCGAGCTTATCACCCTTAAAGTAGATGATGTCAATCTCCAGATGAACTACGTGGACTGTCACGATCCCCATAAGGACAGGGTCATTCCTTTCGGGATAGAAGCCAGGAATGCCATAAGAAACTATATGGAACATTCAAGGGATGCGCTGATAGCGAATAATGATGAGAAGACTTTATTCGTAAACATGTCAGGCGAGCCCATGAGCAGACAGGGCTTCTGGAAACTCATAAAATATTACACAAAAAAAGCAGGCATCGAAATGGATATCACGCCGCACACTTTAAGGCACAGTTTTGCGGCGCATCTTGTCGAAAACGGTGCTGATCTGAGATCCGTGCAGGAGATGCTCGGACATTCTGATATTTCCACTACGCAGATATATGCTACACTGAGCCATAATCATATACGGGAAGTATACGCGAAGGCACATTGGAGACTGTAAAACGTCCCATGGACATTTTACAAAACGAAAAGACTTTTGTCGCTTACTATACGAAATGAGCCGCTGGCTCATTTTGCCCTTATAAACGGAAATGTAAATCGTAATGTGAATTATGAAAATAGAGAACGGCATCAGGAGGGATTATTCTATGACACCATATGCAGAGATGACGAAAGATGAGATGAGGCGTGAACTGGACGAGCTCCATGCTGAATACGAAAAATTCCAGAACATGGGCCTGAACCTTGACATGAGCCGCGGCAAGCCATGCAAGGAACAGCTCGACCTGTCAATGGACATGATGGATGCTCTGTATTCAGGAGCAGATATGACCTGCGAAGACGGAACGGACTGCCGTAATTACGGAGGCCTGACCGGTATCAAGGAAGCTAAGACCCTCATCGGCGATATGATGGAGAATAATCCGGATAATATAATAATCTATGGAAATTCATCCCTGAATGTAATGTATGACACGATCTCCAGGGCTATGACTCACGGGATATTAGGACATACTCCCTGGTGCAAGCTGGATCATGTAAAGTTCCTCTGCCCGTCGCCGGGATATGACAGGCATTTCAAGATCACGGAGTACTTCGGAATAGAAATGATCCCCGTGGAAATGACTCCCGCGGGACCGGACATGGATGTGGTGGAGAATCTGGTATCGGAAGATGCTTCTGTCAAAGGGATCTGGTGTGTTCCCAAGTATTCCAATCCGCAGGGATATTCATATTCGGATGAGACCGTAAGACGGTTCGCGAGACTTAAGCCGGCGGCTCCCGATTTCCGTATATTCTGGGATAATGCTTACTGTATCCATCATCTTTATGATACCCATCAGGATCATATCATAGAGATACTTGCAGAGTGCAAGAGGGCCGGAAATCCGGATCTTGTATATAAGTTCGCATCCACTTCAAAGATCACATTTCCGGGAAGCGGCATAGCAAGTCTTGCGTCATCCCTGAATAATCTGGAAGACATCAAGGCTCAGCTTAAAAACCAGACCATAGGCCATGATAAGGTCAATCAGCTAAGACATGTAAGATTCTTTAAGGATATCCACGGAATGTGCGAACACATGAGGAAGCACGCGGACGTCATAAGGCCCAAATTTGAGGCTGTGGAAGAGATCTTTGACAGGGAACTTACTGGACTCGACATAGGAGAGTGGACAAAGCCTAACGGAGGATATTTCATCAGCTTTGAGACTTTGCCGGGCTGCGCAAAAGAGGTTGTGGCACGTGCAAAGAAGGCAGGCGTCACCATGACAGGCGCAGGCGCAACATGGCCTTATGGCAAGGATCCAAAGGACAGCAATATAAGAGTCGCGCCGACCTTCCCTTCGCTTCCCGATCTGAAAACGGCAGCAGAGCTGTTCACCCTTTGCGTGAAGATAGTCAGCCTCGAGAAGATGCTGGCCTGATATAGCTGTCTGTTTTAAGCATCAGACCGGTTATTATTTGACAGCTGTCCCTGGAGATCAGGTATGACAAGGATTTCCGAAAGGCACTGCATTGCTTCTTCGGGAACTTTGACCGTTTTTCTGTCATAGGTTATAAGACCGTTTATTTCATCCTCTACATCAGACAGCTGTGTGTAGATGGTGCCGCATAATCCTTTACGTATAGAAGGCCGTATTTCGCTGAGATACAGCCTTTTTATACGCCCAAAAAGTTCACGGCTGCTGTTTACGCTGCCATAACCATAGGTTCTTTCTTTGTTGAATACATGATCAGGCACGCTGTAGCTGTAACCCCCGCATTCTGAAAGGATGGCAGGCCTTTTATCAGGCAGGTAAAAATATGGGCTGTTATATACATGGACACTGTAAACATCGCCTGTGAACTGGTCAAACCATCCCGAGGCGGCATCTATTATCCGGCTTTTGTCAAGCTCCCTGAGCTTTTCGCAGACGGATACCGAGTCAAACTGTCCCCAGCCTTCGTTGAAGATGGTCCAGTACAGTATACTGGGGAAGGAATACAGCTGCCTTACCGTCTGCTCCATACGGGTGATGAATAAGGATCTTGTTGTCTTGTTCAGATGGAATCTCTTATCCTTCTTTTTCTTGAAGCCGAGATTCGGAAAGATGGTATCCCTGAAAAAGCTGTATCTTCCGTTATTGATCATATCCTGGAACACTATCATTCCAAGGCGGTCGCAGGCGGCATAGTATATATCGGGCTCCACCTTTATATGCTTGCGGAGTGTATTGAAGCCAAGGTTTTTTGCAAATTGGATATCCTGATCGAACATTGAGGGATCTGCGGGAGTGCATATTCCGTCGCTGTAATATCCCTGGTCCAAAAGACCGTGAAAGAAATACGGTTTCCCGTTTAAGAGTAGTCTGTTGGTTCCGTTAATATTTCCTGTGGATATCCGGCGCAGCGCGAAGTACGAATGGATTTCATCACCGTCCTCGGTTATTATCAGAAAATCATACAAATAGGGGTCTTCTGGTGACCAGAGTCTGGGATTTTCCGGACGTATCACGGCTTCTCCGCCGCTTAACGGAATGGGGAGTATGCCGTTCGGGGTAGTGACTTTTATAGTTCCGTTTATGGAAGCGTCGCCTGTATCTATAACAGCCTGTTCCATATCCGTATCAATAGTGAGGGACTTTATGTATTTTTTTGCAGCGCTTTCTATCCATACGGGCTGCCAGATGCCGGAGAAGGGGGTGTACCACATGCCGCCCCGCTTAATACGCTGTTTTCCGTAGGGCTCCGTATGATCCCTCAGATCATCTATTGTCTCTATCTTTAAGGAGAAGCTGTCGCCGTATGATGTGATATCCAGAGTGAAATGTTCATATCCGCCGGAATGCTCCCCGACAAGCTCGTCGTTTACGAATACCTTCGCATGCTGGTCCGCCCCGTCTATGTGAAGGAGGACTGTATCCTTCCTGAAATCAGGGGGAAGCGAGACCTGTCTTTCATATACCAGCGAAGCGCCTTCCGGAAAGTGGCGTTCTATTCCGGAAAGAACGGCTTCCGGAGGGAATGGTACCCTTATGCGGTCCTTTCCTGCATCGATCTTTGTCCCCTTTTCATACACGGAAAAATCCCACCATCCGCAGAGATTAAGGAATTTGTCCCTGCGAAGAAGCGGTCTCGGATGTTCCTGCCAGGGTATGGCTTCAGGGTCTGATACAAGTTTTTTTCCTTCATCAGTAAATAATGTCTGCATTATACCGGCTCCCTTAATAAGAATTGATCGTCTTCGTCAATTATCCTTACCATTACATCGGCTATCTTCGGATCAAACTGCGTGCCGCTGCACCTTATAATCTCAGCCCTTACATCAGGCTGCGGCTTGGGATGAGAATAGGATCTTTTTGAAGTCATGGCGTCATAAGAATCGGCCACGCATATTATCCGCGCTTCACGGGGGATATCCTCTCCGGAAAGGCCGTCCGGATACCCATTTCCGTCATAGCGCTCATGGTGCCATCTTGCACCGGTCGAAAGCCCCGGAATTTCGGTAATGGTTTTAAGTATATCCCAGCCTATGACAGTATGCGATCTTATTTCCGCAAACTCCTCTTCGGTAAGGCTTCCGTTTTTATTTATGATGCTTTCCTGAACTCCGATCTTGCCTATATCATGCAAGAGCCCCATTGCATATATGTCATCCTGCTCTTTCTGGGTGCCGCCCATCTTTTCCATTATCAGCCTTGCATATTCGGCAACCCGCTCGGAATGACCGTTTGTATAGTGGTCCTTGGCGTCGACTGCCTTTGAAAGAGCCATCATGACTTCCTGTGACAAGTGTACCTTAGCCTCTGCAGCAGCCTCTCTTGCCTGTGTTTCATGAAGTTCTGTCAGGGTGCGGACAAGCTCCACGTAATCGGGAGTTTCCAGGGAAAGAAAGATGACAAGCACGCCGATGGAGGCGATAAAGAAGGTAATGAGCACATTGTCAAAGAAAAGCATCTGCGCGAAGAAGAGGGCAGCAACCGTAAAAATGCAGATAATCATTGCTTTTACCTGCATGGGCTTGTATGTATCCCTGTGGGTCAGCATATAGCCGCTCCCGATGGCAAAGAAGAGTATGGGGAAGCCGTAGGCAACAGGCGTGAAGAGAAACTGATGGATGTATTGCCCGTTTGCATCATATGTGAATACCCAGCCTGTTAACGGGTTGGTGACAAGAAGCAGTATATCGATCACAAGCAGGGTAACGTTTATCAGATTCCTCTGCCTGAGTCTGTCTTTATCCATTTCTGCATAAGCATAAACATAATAAATGAAACAGAAGCCGGAAATCGCGGCAAATATGGAATCCGTGGTATTAAAAATATAGTGGATGGCATTCGGGACCTTATTGTGAGAGCTTGTAACAATGGCGGTAGCCACATATATGATGTAACAAAAAAGGATAACAAAAGCAAAGCGTCTGAAAGCTATATTTAACGATGTGGGATTCGTATAGAGGAGGACAAGTTAGCTGTAAAGAACAGAAAT
>JAEEGL015256460.1_pt1 | contig 10980 bp, 8 predicted proteins | sample 9134231 | NCBI WGS metagenome assembly JAEEGL01 (sample SAMN16246548, study PRJNA631951) | gut metagenome | biome: gut microbiome; feature: rumen; material: fiber-attached | host: Bos | place: Iran: Karaj | collected 2018-10 | reverse complement strand
TAATTTCAAATTTTTAATCTCATCTTTTAATACATTAATTTCATTTTTATAAAATGAATTTTCATTTTTCATATTAATTGAAAATTTATATAATTCTTCATATTTTTCTTTATCATTTTTTTCCTTTTCATCTATTCTAAATTTAATTTCATTATATTTTTTATTCATTAAAGGAACAATTAAAATAATATAATTAGTCTCTTCTATAATATTACATTTCCCAGAATCAATTCCTTCAAAAATTTCATCTAAACATTCATCAATACTTGAATAAAGAGTAAATAATTTAACATTTTGAATATCTGACAAATTATATTTTTTTTCAAAAACAAATTTATTAAATTCATCATTATAATAAGTATTAATTAAAAGATAATTTCCTTGATTTAAAAAACAAACATTAAATAATTTATTATTATTACACTTAATTTCAAATTTCTTTTCTTTATTTTTAATATCTTTAATTTCAATTGGTTTAGGACAATCTTCCATATATTAACAAATAAAAAAGAATAATAAAACTATTTTTAAAAAAAAAATAAAAATTTAATAAAATAAAATAATAAAAATATTAAAAATTAAAAAAGTTAAACAAACAAAATTTTAAAAATAAATTATAAAGGATGAATATCATGATCAAAATAAGTACCAACTTCTCTTGGAGCTAACCAAGGACCTTCAAGCCATTTATTTTCTTTTTTAACAACATCATAAATATAAACATCATCAGCTTTTAATTTTTCAAAAAATGTTCCTGGATGATTTGAATATTTCCAAAAAGGTTTTTTATCTTTATTTTCAATTTTTTTAGAATGATGTAATTTATATTCTTCTTCTTCATTTTTATATCTTATATTTTCTAATCTTTTATTATCTTCAATAAAACTTCCAATAATTGAATTTCCTAATTTTGTTAAAGGACAAATTGAATCACTTAAATCTCTTGATTTTCCATAAATTTTTTTATCAAATTCATCTAAAATTAATTTTCTACAAGCAAAAATTTTTTTATTTGGTAAATTATTTTGTTTTTCATATGAACGTTTAGATAACATTACTCTATTCTATAAAAAAAAAAGTTAATTTTAATTTTTTTTTTTTATTAAAAAAAAAATTAAAATGTTAAAATTTTTAATTTTACTATATCCCAATTATTCATTTCATAATTATTTTTTAATAATCTAAACTTTGAAAAGTAACCTCCAATCGCACGATTTGGTTTCCATGCCGGAGGAGGATCAAAAAATTTTCCATCCTAATTTAATGTTATATAATTTTTTATATTGCTTTATTTTTTTATTTATTACTAGTGTTAAATTTGTTGTTTGCTTTTCTTTTGATTTTTCTTTTTCATTTTCATTTTTTGAATATACTTTTGATATGTTTTTTTTGTTTAATATTTCTGTTGGATTTAATTTTTTGTTTTCTATTCTTTCATATGATTTACGAAGTCTTTCTTGAAAATCTTCTGTAAAGTCTGTTAATTCATTTAATCGGGATTTTTCATTTTCTTTCATTTTTTTTTATTTTTTAATTTTTTTCTGTTTTTTTTTATTATTTATTAATAATTAAATATAATTCTTAAATTTAAAAAAAAAAACATTTAATATTGTTTTATGCAAGATAAAAATATTAATAATAATTTTGAAAAATTCAATAAAAATGAAAAAAAAAAACTATTAGAAGAAGAAAATAAAAAAGTTAAAAATTTTAGATGTGAAAAATGTTATAGAATTTTATTAAGTTCAATTGAATTTAAAAAAAATATTAGAATTTTTAATTCATGCTCATTTTGTGATAAATCAGAATATATAAATAGTTTAGAAAATTTCCTAAAAAAAAGTTTTTCTTTAGAATCATCAATGTGTAGAAAGTGTGGAAAAATATATGGAAATAACAAAAATAATATAAATGAAAATTTTTACTATTGTCATCATTGTTCTTTAATTTTATGTCATAATTGTAAAAGAATAAATAAAGAACATAATATAATTTCAAAAATACAACAATATGATTCTATTTGTCAAAAACATTATTATTCATATACTAATTTTTGTGATGATTGTAATATAAGTCTTTGTCCAGATTGTGTATCGGATCATAAAAAAGAACATAATATTAAAAGTTTATCAGCACTTTTTATTGAAAAAGATCAATTAAAAATATATGAAAAAATAATAAGTGATGAAAGAACATTATTAAATGTTATAACAGAAGTTACATTTGATATTGTAAATAAATTAAATAATATGATTAATGAAATTAAAGATATTTATAATATATATAAAAAGAATTTGCAAAATATTATTGATATACATAATACAATATTAACATTTTATACTTTTGCAGCTATTAATCAAGATATGTGTTATGAACAAATGAAATCTTTTCAAAATTTTTTTAATGTTTCAAATGATTTAAAAGAGTTAATAAAAAGAGTTAAATGTAATAATGATGGTTTATTAGATAAATATAATAAATTGATTAACTATTTAAAAGATAATAATAATTATATAATTAAATCAAGTGATGATTTAAAAAAAAGAAAAATTAATTTTAAGTTAATAATTACTCGTCAAGAAAACATAAATGAATCAAATAATAAAAAACAAATAGAAATGAGTATGGATGAAAAATCAACTGGGCTGTCGTCAGAAATATAGAAAAAAAATTTTTCCAAAAAAAAAACAAATTATAAATAAATATCCCCGTCTCCACATATATTAAATATTAAATATTTTTTTATTATCTATAAAATAAATTTTATATTTTTATATAAAATAAAAATTTTAAAAATCATTCAGAAAATTAAATATCAATTTAAAAATAATAAAAAAAAATAATATTTAATGTTTGTGGGTATGGGAATATAATAAAAAATAAAATATTTAAATATAATAAATAATAAAAAATAAAACTATTTTTTTTTTTTTTTAACAATATCATAAACAGTTTTCCCAGAAGAAATAAAACCAATTAAAGTCAATCCTCCAAAAATCAAAATAGTAGCAATATTTTTCCAATGCCATCTGGGTCTATTATTAGTTCTAACAATAAGTAAAGCAGGAAAAAGAAATCCAACTAAAGTTGAACAAACACCTCCTAAAATTTTAATATAAGCTGAAATTTCAACATATAAAACAGAAATAAAACAGCAAAAATTAATAATAATAAAAGTAAGAATAATATTTTTACCATCAGAAATTTCAGTAGTTCCCCAAATTTTATCAAAAATAACAATTCTCAAAGCTGCATAATTACTAGGTAATTTCATTATAATTGTTAATGATAAAGCAATTCTACCTATACTCATAAAATAATCTGGTCCTGTGGTTATTTTTTTTCTTTGAATTATTAAATCTGGTGTTTGAATTGGCCAAGTAAAATATCCTGCAGTTGCTGCTATTGTAAATATTAACATATTTGTTATTATTGATCTTCTTACTACTTTATACATTCTTCTTCTTACATGATTTTTTAATGTATTAAATATTGGAACTGCTCCTATTGTTGTACAATATGCATAAAATAGACTTGAACAATATTGAAAAAATGTTAATTCTGAATCAAAACCTTTTTGAAATTTATAAAAATTATAATGAGTATCTTCGTTATCTTTTTGATATGTTTTCTGAGAGTAATAATTAATATAAGATTTTGTTTCTATTACTAATAAAAGTATTAGACTTAATAATGTCAAAATACCAAATAAGGAAACTATTCTTAATTTGGAAACGTCTTTTATTAAACATAAAGGATATATTATACAAATTCCTATTATAAATGGTAAAATGAATCTACAAAAAGTTGAACCCCAAAAATTTGGATCTTTTTTAAATTCATTTAAATCATTATTATATTTCTTATAATAATATAAATTAAAAAGTGCTTCTCCAATTAATGTTAAAATTATTACTTGATTTAATATTAAAATCCCAATAGAAAAAATAATTACTAATCCATCATATATATAACTAAAACATTTACCATATAAATCTTTTATTAATTTACTATAATTATAATTATTATTTTTTTCACAAACTTTAGAAATTAAAAGTAAAGACCACCATACTAAAATTCCAATACCAAATATTAAAAAAATTGCCATTCCTAAACTTGTTTTTTGAATATATTTTGGAATAGATAAAATTCCACTTCCTAAACTTAAAATTACCATATTAAAAATACTTCCTCTTATTGATCCTGCTTCAATTGGACCAAATGTTTTACTTATGAAATTTCTATATTCTGGTTTTACTAATTTTAAATTTTCATCACTTTCATTTGTTTTTTCTTCTTCTTCATTATTAATTGATTGAGTTACTTTAGTATTTTGAATTTCTGATTGTAATAAAAATTCAGTTTTTATATTTTCATTACCTTCGATTAAATTATCTGATTCATTAATACTTTCTTTATCATCTGCAAATAGTTCATCTATTTCTTGATCGTTTTTTAAAACTAATTGAATATAATTCATTTTTTATTTTGGGATTGTTATTATAAAATATTAATTTTGAATTATTTCAATTTTATTAGATTTAAAAAAGATAAAATAAAACAAAATAATAATAAAATAAAAAATAATTAAAAAAAAAATAATGAAATTATTTATTCGAAAAAGAAAAAAAAATGAATTTTTCGAAATTAGGTTTAGATAATTGGATACTTAAAAATATAAATTATTTAAGTTACGAAACTCCAACTTTAGTACAAGAAAAAATAATACCAAAAATATTAAATAATAAAAGTGTAATAGGAATATCAAAAACAGGAACAGGAAAAACTGCATCTTTTTGTCTTCCATTAATGAATATTTTAAGTAAAGATCCATTTGGTTTATTTTCAATAATATTAGAACCAACAAGAGAATTAGCAATTCAAGTTTTAGAAAAATTAAAAATTTATTCTCAAGGTTTTAATTTAAGGGTTGAATTAATAATTGGTGGTTCAGATTATACAAATCAATTAATTCAATTAGATAAAATACCTCATATTATTATTGCAACTCCTGGAAGATTAAATAATCTTTTAGAAAATAATTCTATTAAATTAGTTAAAAATTTAAAGTTTTTAGTTTTAGATGAATTTGATCAATTATTAAATGATACTATTAAACCTGATATTATTGATATTTTAAAATATTTACCTAATAATAGGAGAACTTTATTATTTTCTGCTACAATGAATCAAAAAATTGAAGAATTAAATGAATTAAAAGGTAAAGATGATAAGGAAAATTATTATATTTTTAATTTTAATGATGAATTAAATAATGAAAATAATATTCAAACAAATAAAGAATTAACTCAAAATTATATTTTACTTCCTCAAAAATTAAAAGAAAATTATTTATTATATTTATTAAGAAATGATTATAAAAATAAATCAATAATAATATTTACAAATACATTCAAACAATGTAATTTTTTATTTAACTTATGTAAATTATTTGAATTAAAAATAAGTGTATTACATAGTAAAATGTCTCAAAAAGACAGAATAGAAAATTTAAATAAATTTAAATCAACAATAAATCAAATTTTAATATCAACTGATTTATCATCAAGAGGATTAGATATACCAATTGTTGATTTAGTAATTAATTTTGATTTACCAAGAAATCCAAATGATTATATTCATAGAGTTGGTAGAACTGCGAGAGCAGGAAAAAAAGGAATTTGTTTAAGTTTTGTTTCTCAATATGATATTGATTTAATTTTAAGTATTGAAAAAAGAATTAATTGTAATATTAATGAAATTAATGTTAATGAAGATGATATTATGAGTGAAATTGGATTAGTTACTCAAGGAATTAAAATTGCAAAAATGAAAATTTATGAAAGTGGTTTTGAGGAAAAAAGTAAAAAAAGAAAAAGTCATTTTAAACATAGATTAATTAATCCTAAAGATAGAAAAAATAAAAAGAAATTAAATGATGAAGAATAAATAAAAATTTATACAATATTTTAAATATGAATGTAATATTTTTATAAATAACATTATTTATATTTTTTTTATTTTAATAAAATCTAATTATTCAAATATATTTTTATAATAAAGGTTTTTCTTCAAATCCTTCAAAAAATATATCATTAACTAAACATTCTTGTTTAACAATTAAAAATTTAAACATGAAAAAATTACCATATATTACAAAAGCGCTTCCAAGCCAATATATTAAAAAATTTAAAAATATATTATCAGTGTTTTTAATAAATAAGTAAAATGGGACAATAAATAATAAGGAACATATTATAAAATAAATAATTCTAAATATTGTTTTTTTTGGAGTTGTAGAATACCAATTTTTATCTTTAAGAATTGAAACATTATAAAAATTATCTTTTTCAGAATTATCAAAATTACATTGTTTCCAATATTTATTTTCTCCTTCAAAAATAAAATAAATCTCAGATTTAATTCCAAAAATTGAAAATAATCCTCCATAAAAATATGATGAAATAATTAAGCTTTTATTTAATAAATTAATATTAGTATCTTCCTCATTTTTTCTAAAAAAAAATATAAATAATAATAAAAAAAAAGATATAAGATAAATTAAAATATAATAATAAGTCTTAATATTAATTATGTTTATAAATTCTTCAGAATCATCTAATTTTAAATTTAAACCAATAAAAATAAAAATACAAAATCCATAAGCGAAAATAACAGATAAAATAATTTCAAAAATATAATGCATTCCACTAATAACATGTCCAAACATAATAAAAATAAAAAATATATTTAAAGAAAATAAACTAATATATTTGCTTAAACAATGATAATTTTTATAACTATAAAAAAAAATATACCAAAGTGAAAAATAAAAAGTAACAACCATATTGATATAATAATTTGGAAAAGAAAATCCATATTCTTTTAAAACTCCTCTAAATGCTTTTCTTAAAGGAGATTTTAATAAAATTTGAAAAAAAGATATTAAATAACACATAATACAAGGCATATTAAATAATATAAATGATTTATATGCATTTTGAATATTAAACATTATTATTCCTAAAATTATAATTGGATTAATTGAATCTAAATAATCTATTATAGTAGAAAATGGAATTTGAATTTCTGTTGGTATTAATGAAGTTAATTGTTTTGTATAATATTCCTCTATTTTTTGTGGAATTCTTATTTTTAAAAATAATGAACCAATCATTAAAATTAATGATAATATTAAATATATATAATGATAATTTTTTTGGTTCTTTTTATTTTGAATTGATGTATTCATATTTTTATTTAATTTTTTATATTATTTTTATATTTACTATTTTAAAAAAATAAGAATTAATATTAATTATTTATTAATTAATTATTATATTGTTAAAATGTACTCTTTATTTTTATTTTAATCAATAGATTCATCGCTTTGAATATTTGAAATATCTATTGAATCCACTTCATATCTACCTCTATGTTTAATATATTTTTTTAAATTTTTATTAAAACCACAAAAATTAAGTTCAATTATTTCTAAATAAATAAATGATGATATCAAAATTATTATAAATGAAAAAATTTCCTTATTTATATTTTGGTTTGTCAAATAAAAATAAATATAGTATGGTAAACAATTAAAAATAAAATAATAAAATGGATCGAATTCATTTATAATTTTATATTTGAAAAAGTTAATTAAAAAAATTAATAAAAATATCAAAATTGAAATAAAAATTTGAGATTTATGAAAAACAAATATTTGTAAATTATACACTTTTTGTTTAATAAGATATATTAGTAATGTACATATTCCTTCTATTGTCCCTAATAAATAAACACTAATAAAATATCTAATATTAATATATTTAATTAATAAATAGCTAAAATATGTAGAATATTTTACTAATATGTTTAAAATTTCTTTATAATAGTTTTTTATTTGTAAATCATTATAAATTATAAAAAATAAAAAAAAAGTATTGAGAAGTATAGAAAATAATTGATGAGAATATATATTATTATTAAAACAAATATGATTTATCAAAAATAAGATTAAAAAATCTAAATGATAATCATTAAGAGAAATTTTCCTATTTAAATTTATTATATGAGGAATTAAATTTAGAATTAATAAACATATTATTAAGGTAATTTCCCTTATTTTTAATTTTTTTTTCATAATAATATTTAAAGATACTTCATTTTCACTTCTAAATACCAATTTTTTTGTTTTGATTTCATTTTCTTCAGCTTCTTTATTTAATTTTGATAAATTGTTTTCAAAAAAATAAATTAAAATTAAAAAAGGATGAGATAAATAACGAATTAACTCAATTGAATTATTGCCCTTTTTAATTTCATCCATAAGATATTTTCTAGCATAATAATATAAAACAAAAAAAGGAATATAGAAAAATATATTTTTTTTAAATGAAAAAGATATTAACATTTTATAAATTTATTTAATTTAATTTAAAATTATAATAAAAATTAAAAAAACAATACAAAAGCATAATTTATATAATATTAATAAAAAATAAATATATTATAAATTTATTACAAACTAAGTAAGATACAAAAATACTTAAGATATTAAAGTTCAAAAATAATTTAATAGGCATTTTATTTTAATAATTAAATTTTCTTTAAAAATAAGAATTTATTATTATAAATTTCTTTAAAGCAAAAAGAAAAATGATGTTTATCTTTTGATGAAAAAATATCTTTTTCATATTAGTAATTTTATTATATCAACAATTAAATAATTATGAAAATATATATATTTTTCCTTATCATAAAATTCACTTAATTATAAATTTTTAATGATTCAATTTACATATATAAATAATATTTTTATCAAAAACATATAAAAAAACAAATGAAAGATTAAAGATGATATATTTTTGTAAGTGATAATATCATAATTCATAAACAAAATAAATAAATTTAAAAATTTCTATTTATACTTGAAAATATGAAAAATGTTGAAATAGATAATATTATTTCTGATATATTTAAGAAAAAATTTAATCTATAAAAAAGCAATCAATTATATAATAAAACAATTAAAGGAATTTTTAATTTAATGTAGCTTGATATAAATTTTCAAAAATTTATTTTAATTTAAATTGTGGATTTTATAATATTATGATATAGAAAATTATGAAGTTTTTAATTAAATATAGGAGAATTTGATATATTTTATTAATTCTATAAAATATTATATATTATATTATAATTTAATTAAATATTTTTTCTTCCTTTATTTCTTTGAAAATATAATGATAACAATAAAATAAAAAAAATGTTCATATTTAAAAAATATAAACCCAATTTTTTAGAATATTAAATGAATTCAAAATCTGTTTCTAGTTACACTTGTTAGAAAAAGTATTTAGCTTTTTTTATGAATAAAAAAAAAGAATTTCTTAATTTTTATTTATATTATAAATTTACAAATTTTGAAATTTTTGATTTTGAATTTATTAAGAGTATTGTGATATTTGTATTATTTAATTTTTGAAAAACATTTGGATTATTTTTATTTATTTAGTGAAAAAATAATAATTTATTTTATAATATATTTTATATAATTGATTATATTTACATTAACTCAAAAAAACATTTTTTTTCTTATTCATGAATTAATGAATTTATATTTATATTTTTATAAACCCTTTTTCCATTGAAATCTTTTATTAAATGATTAATATTCTTAATAAAGATTGTTATATCAGAAATTTTTTCAAAATATAATTTAATTAATAATTCTTTTAAATCTTTTAATTCCATATCATTAATATCATCTCCATTCCATGATCTAATTAATAAACCATTTTCAGGTTGCAATTTAAAATTAATTTCTAAATTATCAATTATTATAGTTTTTTTTAAATCTCTTCCTAATTTAGATAAATCTTTATAATAATTATTTAAATGTTCTCTATATAATCTATATTGAAAAAATCTATTTCCATTTTCAATTTTATTTAAAATTGAATCTGCATATTCTCTAATTGATGAAGTAAATAATATTATTTCATAAATAGGTGATAATTCTTTTAAAAAATTAATACAATTTGGTCTTAAAAAAAAAGTTCCTCCTGTTGGTGTATCAAAATGATGAATTAAAGTTTCATCTAAATCAAGTACTAAAGTATAATTATAAAGATAATTTTTAATTGGTAATAAATAGTTTTTATTTGAATCAGATTTTATATGAAATTTTTTAAAAATTGGAGATAAATTTGATGAAATATATATTAAATTTAAATGATTTAATTCAGGGAAAATTATACAATTACAAATAATATTTTGTATATAATGAACAGAACATATATCATATAATTTTATTATTTCTGTAATTATTGATGGAAAAGGATTTAACATTATATATTTTAATTGAACACAAATATAATTTGATAATTCATGAACACATTTATCATTTTTTTTTTCTAAAAAATAAATTAAATTTTTATTATTAATATCTTTATTATTTATTTCTTTATAACTTTTTATTTTATTTTTATCGACTAATATATTTTTATCAAATAATTTTTGAGGAAAAAAATTTGAATAAAATAAATAAATAAATTCATATAATTCATTTATTATTTTTCCAAAACCATTCGAACTTATTATATGATGGATTGTACTAATTTCACTTTCATTAAAATGTTTTAATTCAAATAAAAAAACCGTTAAAACAAATAATATACATTTAATAATTTTTTTATAAATTATATTTAATTTTTCCTGTTTGAAAATATTATATATTTTATCTTTTGTTTCTTTATCTTAATTTTTTTAAATATTTATTAAATAATCAAATATTTTTTCATGAAATAAAGGAACATTAACATTTTCAATTCTAGGATATTTAATATATACATCAGAATTAATTGAAAGAATATTTAATCTTGTATTATATATATTTTTTTTCTTTATTATAAACTTTTTATTTTCATTTATTGACTTATCTAATAAAGGTAATTTTATATTTCTTTTCTTTTTTTAATT
>JAEEGL013963695.1_pt1 | contig 10980 bp, 7 predicted proteins | sample 9134231 | NCBI WGS metagenome assembly JAEEGL01 (sample SAMN16246548, study PRJNA631951) | gut metagenome | biome: gut microbiome; feature: rumen; material: fiber-attached | host: Bos | place: Iran: Karaj | collected 2018-10 | reverse complement strand
CTGGGTGAATTCCGGCTGGCGGTCCGCGCGCAGATCCTCGTCACGGAAGCATCTGGCGATCTGGAAGTATTTTTCCATGCCGGCGATCATCAGCAGCTGCTTGTAGATCTGCGGTGACTGCGGCAGGGCCCAGAATTTGCCGTTGTAGATACGGGAAGGAACCAGATAGTCTCTTGCCCCTTCCGGCGTGGAGCGGGCCAGGATCGGTGTCTCGACTTCCACGAAACCCTCCGCGTCGAGTGTATTGCGGGCGATCATGCAGACCTTGTGTCGGAGCATCAGGATCTGCTGCAGAACCGGTCTTCTCAGATCAAGATATCTGTATTTCAGTCTTGTGTCCTCGCTGGTGTCGGTATCGTCAGCGATCGTGATCGGCGCTGTTTCGGCGCGGTTGACGATCGTGACGTCTTCCGCCAGGACTTCGATCTCGCCGGTCTTCATCTTCGGATTGGCGGCGCCGCGCATCTGCACCGTGCCGCTGACCTGGAGGATGAATTCACTGCGCACTTCCTGCACTTTGCCCGCCATCGTTTCGTCGAAGGTGATCTGGCAGATACCGGAACGGTCGCGCAGGTCGATAAATACCAGTGAGCCGAGATTTCTGCGTTTTGCCACCCAGCCGATCAGGGTGACTTTTTCATTGACGTTTTCGCGGCGCAGCTCGCCGCATCCATGGGTGCGTTTCATTCGTTGTTTCCTCCCTGTTCTTTAATGTATGCCGGCAGCTCACGCAGGCTGACGCTGACCTGGCTGCGGTCCGGCAGCTTGACGTTGCAGGTGCCGTTTCTGACTTCATCTTCACCGATGATCACGGTGAACTTCGCGCCGCTGCGGTCGGCGCTTTTGAACTGTGCCTTCAGCGACCGGGGAACCATGTTGCCTTCCGCCACGATGCCGGCCCTGCGCAGATCCTGCACCGTCTTCAGCACAGTGCTGCCCACCTGGCCGAGGCCGATGACGTAGACGGCGCACGGCGCTTCTTCTTTAAAGGCGTGTCCTTCCTCTTTCGCCAGAGCAATCAGACGTTCCATACCGATGGCGAAGCCGATGCCGGAAAGATCCGGACCGCCGTAATAGGAAACGAAGTGGTCGTATCTGCCGCCGGCGAAGACGGTCGCCTGGGCGCCGGAATCCGGCCGGGTGGAGACGACTTCGAAGACGGTGTGGGTATAGTAGTCCAGGCCTCTGACCAGCCGCTCGTCGATCTCATAGGGAATGCCCAGCTCGTCAAGACATCTGAGAACCTGATCGAAATAGGCACGCGATTCCTCGTTGAGATATTCACTGAGCTTCGGCGCTGTCTTCATGCAGTCTTTATCATGGTCGACCTTGCAGTCGAGAATGCGCAGCGGGTTCTGTTCGTATCTTCTCTGACAGTCACCGCACAGTTCGGAAAGATACGGTGCGAAGTGCTGCTTGAGTGCTTCCCGGTAGGCGGCTCTGGATTCGTCGTCGCCCAGCGTGTTGATCAGCACCTTGACGGAAGAAATGTCCATGGCCTTGACGATGTCATAGCCAAGGGCGATCGTCTCGGCGTCGAGTTCCGGTGATTTGGCACCGATGTTTTCGATGCCGAACTGGGTGAACTGACGCTGTCTGCCCTTCTGCGGACGCTCGTGGCGGAACATCGCGCCAAGATACCAGAAACGGGCCGGCAGCTCCATGGCGCCGTAGAGTTTGTGCTGGTCAAAGGCGCGGATGACACCGGCGGTGCCTTCCGGCCGCAGCGTATAGGATTCCTGCCCCATCGCGAAGGTGTACATTTCCTTGTTGACCATGTCGGAACTGTCATTTTCACGCTTGAAGACTTTCGTGTCTTCAAAATACGGGGTGCGGATCTCACGGTAGCGGTAAAGTTCGGTAATGCGGCGGATCTTTTCCTCGGCATCATGCCAGGCGGCGATCTCCTCCGGCAGGATGTCGTATGTGCCCCTTGGTGTCTGATAGTTCATGTTTCCTTCCTCCTTACATAAAAAAGCGTCCTCATCCAAGGACGCTGTGCGCGCGGTACCACCTTAGTTCATGCCCTCTGGCATGCCCTTTCTCCTTAACGCGGAATACGTACGTTCCTACTGAATTCAGAACATCTTCTCCGGAGTGTCTTTCCCGTCCGCTTCTGCCAATGCTTTCACCGTACCATTGTCGCTGTATCAGTCCTGAGCGGGATCTCTCCTTCACGGAATTTTGATAACGCAGTTATTATAGACCCATTTGCGGGTTTAAACAAGCGTCACTGCGCGGTGCGGACGACAGACTGCACCGATTCGACCTTGCGGACGTTGGCAATGACATTGTTGACATGTTCGAGATCGTGGACCCGTACCGTCATCTTGATCGTGCAGGTCAGGGTCTCGTGATCGACCGTCGCGTTGACCGCCTCCATCGGCGCCTTGCACTGGGAGACGACCGTCACGATATCGGTCAGCAGGAAACTGCGGTCGAAGGCCCGCACCACCAGTTCCGAATCGTAGTATCTTTCCGTGTCGCCTTCGTCCCAGTAAACGTCGATCAGACGGGACTTGACGCCCTGGATATTGGCGCATTCGCGGCGGTGCACCTTGACGCCTTCGTTCTTGGTGATGTAACCGACGATGTCGTCGCCGTAGACCGGTTTGCAGCAATGAGGCAGCGGCATCTTCATCGTGTCGATGCCGGGAATGACCAGACCGCTCTTGGAAGTGCGGCGGGGTGCTTCGCGGGCGAAGATGTGGCTCAGTGCCTCGTCTTCGGAAATGCGTGATTTCTGATTGGTCAGCCGTTCGATCACCTTGGTGGTGCTGATCGACTTGACGGCGATACCGTACATCAGATCGGTATAATTGGAAACCCGGAATTCCTTGAAGACATGTTCGAGTTTCTTCTTGTCCATGTAGTCTTTCGGATCAAAACCGCGCCGCCGCAGTTCGTCCGTCAGCATTCTTTCTCCATCAGGCACCCTCGCCTCGTGCTTTTCCGTTTCTTTCTTGGCCAGATAGCTGCGGATCTTGTTGCGGGCCTGATTGGTTTTGACGAATTTCAGCCAGTCCTCACTCGGACCGGTGCCCTTCATCGTCTTGATCTGCACGACGTCGCCGGTATGCAGTTCGGTATTCAGCGGAACCATCGCGTCGTTGACGATGGCACCGACCGTGGTATGGCCGACGTCGGTATGAATGCGGTATGCGAAGTCGATCGGCGTGGCGCCGCTCGGCAGGTCGATGACCCGGCCTTTCGGGGTCATGACATAGACATTGGCCGAGAAGACGTCCTTCTGCAGCGTCTCCATGTACTCGGAAGCTGTCTCGCTGCTTTCCTCTTCGCTGTAGACGGCGAAATTCTTGAACCAGGACAGTTTCTCCTCGATCTCGCGCTGCTCCGCCCGGGCGTCGTATTTGCGGCCTTCCTTGTAGCGCCAGTGCGCGGCGACACCGCGTTCGGCGATGTCGTCCATCTCCTCGGTGCGGATCTGTACTTCGAAGATACGCCCTTCGTCACCGATGATGGTCGTGTGCAGGGACTGGTACATGTTCGTTTTGGGAACGGCGATATAGTCCTTCAGACGGCCCGGGATCGGCTTGTATTTGGCGTGGATGTAACCGAGGATCTCATAGCAGTTCTGCTCGGTTTTCGTGACGATGCGGATCGCCAGCAGATCAAGGATCTCATCGAAGCGCTTGTGCTTGGTGATCATCTTGCGGTAGATCGAATACAGATGCTTGGAACGGCCGAAGATGCGGAATTCGATATTGTGCTCTTTCAGCATCTCGCTGATCTCGCGGATCATCGTGTTGACCGATTCGTCACGCTCCGTCTTTTTCGCTTCGACCAGATGGGCGATATGGTAGTATTCCTCACGGTTCAGATAATAGAAACTGAGGTCTTCGAGTTCGTTCTTGATGGCGCTGATACCAAGCCGGTGAGCGATCGGCGCGTAGACGTCCAGCGTCTCGGACGCGATGCGCTTCTGTGATTTCTCCGGCTGATACTGCAGGGTGCGCATGTTGTGCAGACGGTCCACCAGCTTGATGAGAATGACGCGCACGTCTTTCGCCATGGCGATGAAGATCTTACGGTGATTGGCCGCCTGGTATTCGGGATCGTCCTTGCCCTTGTAGGTCAGGGTGCCGATCTTGGTGACCGCTTCCACCAGTTCGGCGATCTCCTCGTCAAAATCCTTCGCCAGTTCTTCACGGCTGATGCCGCAGTCCTCGATCGCGTCATGCAGAAAACCGGCCGCGATCGTCTGCGGACCGACCCGCAGCGTGGCAAGAATATAGGCAACGTTGATGAGATGAATGAAATACGGTTCGCCGCTGCGCCGGAACTGGCCGGCATGATGCTCGGCAGCGTAGTTCGCTGCCCGGCGGATCAGTTCCAGACTGTTGGCGTCATGAATATAACTGCCGGCTTCCTTCATCACATCTTCCACTCCGGGATTTACATGATCGGACATTCACCTCACCCCCTTTTCCTGTTCGTTTGAAAAAATCGAAGATTTCTCTTCGATTACTGGTCACTCATCTGAAGCAGCGACAGGACATCGTAGTCCGCCAGTACCTTGCGGCCTTCCATGCCGTTGCCGTACAGTTCGATGACGAAGGCAAAACCGGCTACCGTGCCGCCCAGTTTTTCAACCAGTTCGGCAGCTGCCTTGGCAGTGCCGCCTGTGGCAAGCAGATCGTCGATGATCAGAACTCTGTCACCCGGTTTGATCGCATCTTTATGAACGTGTATTTCCGCTGTTCCATACTCAAGGGCATAGCTTACGCTGACCGTCTCGCGCGGCAGTTTGCCGGGCTTTCTGGCCGGCACAAAGCTCAGGCCGAGATCCAGAGCGACCGGTGCGCCGAAAATGAAGCCGCGGCTTTCCGGACCGACGATAACATTCGCGTTTGTCTTAACCGCGAATTCCTTAAATCTGTCTGTAGCCTCACGGAACGCTTCCGGATGCTGGAGTACAGGTGTGACGTCACGGAACAGAATTCCCTCGATCGGAAAGTCTTTTACGGACGCGATGTATTGTTCAAGATTGACAGCCATGGGTTTCATTCCTCCCTTGATTAAAGATAATCGTATTATACAACAATGCGGCTGAAATGGCGCATTTATTCCATATTTTCGATATCAAACTGACAGCTGATCCGGCCCTTCCAGCGGTTGATCGTCAGATGGCCGAACAGATACCGGATATCGGCGGGAACGTTGATGTTTTTGCGGCGGTACAGCACGGCTTCCAGCCGGCCGGCCGCGCAGGGTATCTCGTACTTGACGACTTTGGGTGTCTCATAGACAGGCAGCGGATCTTTCACCGGCAGCGCGAACGTCGTGTGGATCTCCTTGGAGAGCGGCTGCAGCCCTTCCAGATCCATGACGGCGTCGATGGTGATATCGTTTCCCGAAATCAGAATGGCCGGTGTCTCTTCACTGATTTCCGCCAGGCTGACTTCCTGCATCTTTTCTTTCACCCGCTTCAGAAACGCCGGCATGTCTTCTCTGCGCACGCTGAGACCGACCGCCTGCTCGTGGCCGCCGAAGGCGCAGAGCTCGGGGAACGGCGCCAGGAAGGCAAACAGATCGAAACCCGGCACACTGCGGCCGCTGCCCTTATAAAGTTCTTCGTTGCGGGTCATGATGAGCACCGGTTTATGTACCGACGCGGCGATCCGGCCGGCGATCAGACCGCAGATGCCTTCATGGAAATCCTCCCGGCAGATGATCGGCATGGCATCGTCGCTGATCAGTTCCTCGGCCAGCTTCGCCTGGGCGTCGGAAAGCGCTTTGCGGGCGTCGTTGACCTGGCTGATCTGCAGAGCATAGGAAGACAGCGTTCTTTCGTCCTTCGTAAGCAGATAGCGCGGCACGGTGTTGACGTTGGACAGATCGTTCATGCGGCCGACGCTGTTCAGTTTCGGAACGATCTGAAACGCGACGGTCCGCATCGTCACGGGACTGCCCGGATACAGCAGCGCGTACAGAGAACGCGGCTTTTTCTGTCTGAGAACGCTCAGACCTTTGAGAATGATCCGTCTGGTCTCATGCCATACCGGCATGACATCGGCAATCGCGGCGGCCGCGGCCATCGCTGTCAGCTCGTCGTCCTCGCCGATCAGACACCGGCTGATCTCGAGCGCCACACCGGCACCGGAAAGATATTCATATTCCGGTTCCATGTAATCCGGATGAACGACGATATCCGCGTCGATTTCCTCCTCGATGCGGTGGTGGTCGGTGATGATCAGATCCAGATTCAGCCGCCTCGCCTCCGCCATGGCTTCAAAGGCCTTGACCCCGTTGTCGACAGTCATGATCAGCGAATAGCCTTTTTCATAAGCCAGCCGGACCGTGGCGGCGGACAGGCCGTAGCCTTCTTTGAAACGGTCGGGAATGTAATAGCCGTTTTCAATATGCAGAAGATCCAGCGTCTTCTTCATGATGGCGGTGCTGCAGATGCCGTCGGCGTCATAATCACCGCCGACAAAGACCTTCTCCCTGTTCTTCTTTGCTGTCAGGATCCTTTCACAGGCCGCCTGCACGCACGGCGCATGGCTGGTATGGAGAACGTCGTCCCCGGCCAGCAGTTCTTCGATCTGATCCTCCCGCAGCCCGTTGGCGGCGAAGACTTTCTCACACAGCGGCGAAAGACCGTATTTCTCATATTGTTCCGTGTTACGGATGTCAAGCAGCTGATACGTCATACTTCTTCCCTGTTTTCTTCCAGCAGTGCAATGACGTCAAGCAGCGAATCCCGCTGCAGATCGAGAGCCGCTTTCATCTCGTCATCCGGCACGATCGTATCGGGAATGAAGCAGGAACGCATGCCGGCTCTCTTGGCGGCCAGAATGCCCTGCTTGGAATCTTCCAGCACCAGGCAGTCTTTCGGACTGACGCCCAGTTCGGCGGCGCCGCGCAGAAAGATCTCGGGATCCGGTTTGGCATGGGTGACCATGTCGCCGCAGACGATAACGTCGTATTTCAGCTGTTTCGAACAGGTATTGATCAGCGCTTCGACGTAGGCTCTCGCGCTGCTGGAGCAGATAGCGACTTTGTAATCGTGTTCTTCCAGATAGGTAAACAGTTCGATCAGGCCTTTCCGGTTCAGGCAGTCGGTGTTGATGCTGCGCCAGAATTCCAGATCAAAACGCTTGGCACGGATCTTCGGCAGGATGTCGCCGAGACCGGGAATCGAGGCGATATAGCGGGCGTTGTCACGGCCGCCGGCACCGGTGATCTTCTGGAAGAAATCCTCCGGATAGGTAATGCCGAATTTTTTCCCTTCGTCACGCCAGATCTGCTGAGCGACGATTTCGGTATCGAACATCAGGCCGTCGCAATCAAAAATTACTGCGTCAATTTTCATAAGCTGTATTCTCCTTAGCAAAAGACAGCAGGCAAAAGCCCGCTGTCATAGTTTTACGCGTTGATTCCCTTGAAGGTGTATTCGTCCAGCGCTTCCTTCTTCGCCTTCTTCTTTTTGCCGCCCTTATCCTTCGGTGTGAAGTGCGTTCTGGCATAGCGCCATACCGCCGGAGCGATGAAGATGGATGAGAAAGTACCGGCGATCAGACCGATAAACATCGCGAAGATGAATGTGAAGATCGCATTGGAACCGATGGCCAGCATGACAATGACTGGCAGCATGGTCGAAATGGAACTGTAGATCGACATCTTGATCGTGGCATCCATGGAATCGTTGGTGATGCGCTTGTAGTCTTCATCCTTGAGACGGCCCTTGACGGTGCTCATCGTCTCACGGACACGGTCGAAGACAACGATCGAGTTGTTGATGGAATAACCGATGATCGTCAGCAGCACGGAGATCAGTTCCGTGTTGACTTCCAGACGCAGGATGCCGAAGACGGCAAGCACGATCAGAACGTCATGAACCAGAGCCACGATACAGCCGAGGGCATAATCCCATTCATAGCGTAACGTGACATACAGCATCATGGCGATCCAGGCGACCAGCGTCAGGATAACCGCGTTTCTGACCAGATCACGGCCGACGACCGGAGTGACGACGTTGTCGCCCGGCTCTTCGCCGTATTTCTCAGCGAAAGCAGTCTTGATTTCCTTGAGCTGCTCGGTCGTGACGGAAGTCTTGGTTGTCGCATAGACGGCGTTTTCACCGCTTGCCTGATATTTGAAATCACTGTAGCCGAGTTCCTGGAAGGTCGCGTCGACATCTTCAACCGTTACCGGCTGCTCGGAGCTGACCGTGATACGGGTACCGGATGCGAAGTCGATACCGAGGTTCAGGAAGCCTTCGCCTCTTGTCATGTTGACGATACCGAAGATCAGGGCAACCGCGATCACAGCGACGGAAATCTTCGCGAACAGCGGTGATTTCGAAGCATAATCGAAGTGATGCGTGCCGGTATAGAACTGTGACTCACCCTTGGAAACATCCGGAATCTGGTCTTTCTTGACGGAGAAGTATTCCGGTTTGCCGTCGGCGATGCCGGAGGAAACGATCAGTTTCAGCAGCCATCTGGACAGCGCGACGTTGACGACCAGCGTCATGACGACGGTGATGATCAGCATGGTCGCGAAACCCTTGACGGCGCCATTGCCCCAGATATACATGATCAGGGCGGCGATCAGAGTCGTGAACTGCGCATCGAAGACAGCCGAGAAGGACTGCTTCTGACCTTCTTCAACAGCATTGCGGACATTTCTGCCCTTGTATAATTCCTGACGGATACGTTCGTAGCTGATGATGTTCGCGTCGACGGTCATACCGACACCAAGCACCAGCGCGCCGATGCCGCTCAGCGTGAAGATCGCGCCCATCGCAGTATAGAGACCGAATACGCACCAGATATAGAACACCAGCATGACAGCGGCGACGATACCCGGCAGTCTGTATTTAAAGATAATAAACAGCATGATCAGACCGATGCCGATGGCGCCGGCCAGCGCGGTTTTGGCAAGCGCGTCCTGACCAAACTGGGCCGAAACGACGTTGGAGGAAATTTCGGTAAGTTTGACCGGCAGCGAACCGGAGTTGATCAGATTGGCCATTGTTCTGGCTTCCGCTTCAGTGAAGTTGCCCTGGATAATGCAGTCGTCGGAAAGAGTCTGACGGACGGTAGCGGCGGAAACGTACTTCGGTTCCTCACCGGCTGCCGCCTTCTGTGCTTCGGCGGCATATGTGTCGCCTTCTTCCCAGTCGAGCCAGATGACCATCATGTTCTGACCGTTACCGCGGGTCGAGATGTCGCCGGTGATCTCGGCGAATTTGTTGTTATCGGCAATGCCCAGGAAAACGATCGGCTGACCGTCCTGATAGGACAGAGAGGCGCCGCCTTCCTTCAGAATGCTGGCATCCGCGAGTTCCACGTCGTTGATGTCACGGAATGTCAGGTTGGCTGTCGTGCCGATCATCTCACGGGCTGATTCCGGATCTTCGACACCGGCCAGCTGGATGCGGATGCGGTTGTCGCCTTCGACGGCGATCATCGGCTCACTGACACCGAGAACGTTGATACGTTTGGAAATGCTGTTGGTGACAGCCGTCATATCGACTTCGGTGCTTTCACCGTTCAGCGGTGTTGCTTCATAGAGAATTTCGAATCCGCCCTGCAGATCCAGGCCCAGATTCAGGTTGTTTTTAATGGTGTTGAATGTTGTCGCAACCAGTACCATGATGGCTGCGGCGACAGCGAGGAATATTGCCAGATTCCCCTTTTTCGCACTGTTATTCATACTTCTATCCTCCAATGATATCCGAGAAATCTTCTATCGACTGATGCGCTCCCTCGATGACCGCCCGGCTTGACATGAAGCGGACGATATCATCAGCGGGCACCGATAATATTGCGTTCGCGGCATCATGGAGGGTAAGCGGCGCGCTTTTCTTCCACAGACTGCCAGCGAGATAATCCTCGAGATTTCCGTAGTTCAAGGAAGGCAGGCCGTTTCGTTTCAGCTGCTGAAGCTTGATCACCATCATCAGCTGTACCAGAGTGTTGTTGATGTCATATTTCTCTGAATTCATGCCTTCCTCCTTGCAATTTATGTATTATAGCAAAAATCTTCGTGTTTTTTTAACAAAAGATATAAAAAAACTGCCCGCAGGCAGTTAATCATCTTTTTCAGTGCAGTCCGACCCAGAGACCCAGGGCTGCCATCACGGCTTCGGCGATCCAGAACATCTGCACGATATTCTGCTCGGCCATGCCGCGAAGGCGGAACGCGTAATGAATCGGCGTGTAGCTGAAGATGCGGCGGTGAATCGTTTTGACTGCCAGCACCTGCAGGATGACGCTCAGTGTTTCGAGAACCGGCACACCGGCGATCAGGATCAGCAGCAGTTCCGTCTTGGTCACCATCGCACAGGCAGCCAGCGCTCCGCCAAGGGCCAGTGCGCCGCTGTCACCCATGAACACCTTCGCCGGTTTCTTATTGTAATAAAGATAGCCGGCCAGGGCGCCCATCAGGGTGATGATGAACATCTGCAGTCCGTCCCTCGCCTGCAGAAAGGCGAAGACCAGATACGGAATAAAGGCGATAAAGGATACACCGGCTGCGAGTCCGTCCATGCCGTCCGTCAGATTGACAGCGTTGGAAGCGCCGGCAAACATGAACAGGATCAGCAGGAAGTACCACCAGCCGAGATGAATGACATGGCCGCTGAACGGTATGATCACTTCCAGTCTGGCATGCGAGCGGTACAGAAAGAAGAAAACGACAGCAAGCAGAATCTGCAGACCCAGCTTATGGGAAGCCTTGAGACCGTCATTGTTCTTCTTGATGGCGATCAGGTAGTCATCGATGAAACCGATGATGCCGTAGCCGACAAAAGCGAGAATGACGATCCAGATATCAAGATCACCGCGGGCCTCGCGCGAGGTCAGCAGTGTGACGATGACCGGAACAATGATGAAGAGGATGCCGCCCATGATCGGGGTGCCGGCTTTCTTCTGATCTTCCGGCAGCGCGTATTCACTGACCGACTGCCTGAGACTCTGCTGTTTTAAAAATTTTATAAAGGCGGGCATG
>JAEEGL013521891.1_pt1 | contig 10980 bp, 11 predicted proteins | sample 9134231 | NCBI WGS metagenome assembly JAEEGL01 (sample SAMN16246548, study PRJNA631951) | gut metagenome | biome: gut microbiome; feature: rumen; material: fiber-attached | host: Bos | place: Iran: Karaj | collected 2018-10 | reverse complement strand
TATCGAATACAGCGCGCGGGATGATTACCGGGAGCTGGGAATCGAAAAGGGCGGTGAAGATTTCTTCAACCTCAGCCGCAGCAATATCCGCCGGATCGCCTATCCGGACGACGTGGAGGATTTCCTGTCCGCCTTCACCAAGGAAAATATACTGAAGGCCAAGGCTACCAGCGGCGTATTCACGCACACCTATCGTCTCATGTTTGACGGTAAACCCACTTACGTGCATATGAAGGCCACCTGTATGGAGGATAAGAACGATCCCCATATCGTGATCGGCGTGAGCAACATTGACGAACAGATCAAACGCGAGCAGGAGCACGCCTTTGCCCTGCGCGCTGCCAAGGAGCTGGCGAACCGGGATTCGCTGACCGGGGTGAAAAGCAAGCATGCCTTTGCGGAAGCGGAGGCGGAGCTGAACAGGAGCATCAGGGGAAATAACGCGGTTCCCTTCGCCGTGGCTGTATGCGATGTGAACTATCTGAAAATCGTCAACGACACCCAGGGACACGCCGCGGGGGACGAGCTGATCCGGAAGGCTTCCCGGGAAATCTGCAATATCTTTGATCACAGCCCGGTATACCGCTACGGCGGGGATGAGTTCGTGGTGATCCTGCGGGGCAGGGATTATGAAAAGCGCGGCTTGCTGATGGATCAGCTGGCCGAGGAAAACAAAGCGCGTACGGCAAAGGACGGTCCGGTAATCGCCGGGGGCATTTCAGCGTATATCCCGGGACAGGATGAAACGGTTTCCGCCGTATTCAGCCGGGCTGACGCGGCCATGTATGAGAATAAAAAGCTGCTGAAGGGCGAAGAATAAAGAAACCGGACATATGTTTTCTGATAAAATGCAATGGCAGATGTTCAGTCGTCCTTTTTGAAACAATACCGCAGGGGGACATGCGGAAGGATAAAATCCCCGGCCTGCGGGGCTGAACAGATACGCGAAATAATACTGTTCTTCTTTTAAAATCATAACATCTTTGGGCGTCTTTTCCGTTCTGGCGTTGCTTCGCTTCGGTCAACGTAGCGCTGCTACGCCTCCCTCCGCTCAGCTTTGCCAGAACGAAAAATCCATCCCAAATCTGTTACGATTTTAAAACGCGAACAGTATGAATACAAAATGGCATCCTGATAACTCGCAGTGAGTCAGCAGGATGCCATTTTTCGTTTCACCTTTTCTTTGGTTTTGGGGCAGGCAGTTCGTCATACATTGCCGTCAGCAGCTGCGTCAGGAAATCTCTGCTGTCAACATTGTCGATCAACAGCATTTCTTTTGCGCCTTCATACGGAAGATCCATGTCAGCGTCCGGCATCATCGCTCTGGCTGATTTGGTCGGCTTGACCAGGAAGCGATCATCATAAATGCCCCCGATGATCCTGCCGTTCAAATACAGGATATATTCTCCCATCATCTGCTTATAGGTGATCCCGTCGATCCCTGACAGCTGTTCCAGAATAAAGCTCAGGTATTCTTTGCTTGATGCCATGCTCATCCTCCTTTAGAAGACGCCAGGAGACCTCGTGCTGCCTGACCAGTCCTCCATTATTCGATCGGGAAACAAAGCTCCGTCACATATTCATCCGAATTCAGAGTCTCGTTGGGGCTAACGTGGTAAATGTTGAACATGGGGCCGTTCACCTGATATCCGTTTTCATTGATCCACGAGGCTACAGCGGCAGTTGCTTCCCCCATTTGAGCATAGCTTCCCTTGATCACGCAGCTGGCTACCTTGACTGCCGGAAGCGTTTTGAACTTCACATGTTCCGTATCCTCATAGGTTCCTTTGACGGTCATGGAGACCATGATCTCCACATTTTCTTCCTTGTATTCCTTATCCAGAAATGCTGCCGCTGCCATGCAGGGCTCTTCGGGAATCAGCGGCTTCTTGCTTTCGGCCATCATGCCCCAGAGCACGCCTTCATCCTCGTAGCGCGGGACAACCATCTGCACAGTAGCTGCATACCTTTCGGGAATTGTTCTGATTGTAACATCATATTTCATATTCTGCTCCTTTCTCAGCCGTTTTCTGGCTGTTTCCAGAAGCGTCAGCCTGTACTCCGTTTCCTTTGACAGTCTGGAAAGCTCTTCTTCTCTGGATGACAGAAATGCATCCAGTTTTTCCCGGTCATCATATATTTCCAGGATCCGGATGATATCCGCCAGAGCAAAGCCCATATCTTTCAGGGCTGTGATCCGTCCAATAACGAGCAGCTGATCTTCCCGGTAATACCGATAGCCGGTAAAGGCATCGATTTCAGCAGGTTTCAGCAATCCGATGTCATCGTAATGGCGAAGCATTCTGATGCTTACTCTGGAAAGCTTTGAAAAGTCTCCGATCTTCAGCATTTTCCGTTCCCTCCATGGATGGTGTTTCTGAGCTCGCCATTACTGTAATCCCTGCCACAGTGTGAGAGTCAATACCTGTTTTGAAATTTTTTCATCTGCCTTGAAAACCGCGATTTACGATTGTATCGAATAACGGCACGAACCATGAGGGCGATCCCGATGGAGTAGGATGGCCCTTCGTATTCTCCTCCTTGTATTTCTGCCGTTCTTCATCTTCTTTGACCGTAATCTGCTTTATTGACCGTCTCCTCATGAAACCGGGATTTCCCGAGCGCTTATTACAAACCAAATGCTTTCTCTGCTAAGGCTACAGTCTGCGCAATGGTTCTATTCTCATCTCTGTAAATTACATGAAAACCGGAATTCTGCAGCTCATCATACGATTCCTGTGAACAAATCAATTTTAATCCCTGCCGATAGTTTTCCATTGCTTTTTCGGGATCCGGCTCCTCCATGATCAGCTTATACAAAAACTGTTTTTCAGGGTCCGGCCGATCAAAGAATCTGTGCAGAGGGATTTCAGGATCGGCAAGCATAACAAGCGTATGATTCAAAGGCGCAATCTCTCTTAAGGTTTCAGCACAAATATTTGTATCAACAAAAACCTTTTTTCCCTGATTGCAGATCTCAGGGAGCATCCTAAGCTCCAATACTTCACATTCTTTCTTTGCGCCGTCAATCCAGGCTTTATATTCCTGCGGAGACCTTCTGATAAAGTCATGCCAGTCTTTCAGATCCCTGGTGTAGCTTAGACAGGGGAATTCCTTGGCGTCAAGTTCTCCGGAAAAATGATCATGATAGTTTTCTTCACAAGCAATACCGCTATGTTTTTTAGCCAATTCCTTAACCATTGTAGATTTCCCGGCATAAGAAGTTCCAATAATAAAATAGGCATTTTCAAAAAACATATGCTTGTTCATCATGCATCCTCCAATAATCCCGATACATTCGTTTCTTCCATCAAACCCATGATCGTCCGAGCATGAGCTTTCCATCAAGCCTACTCTTGTTATGTTCGCCGCAAATGGAAAAACTCCTGTCAGCGCGACAGGAGCGAAAGGAATATGAGCAGGCTGCCTGAAGATAGGCTTTTTTGCCGCTTTATACAGCGGCATACCTGTGGCGTTTCCGATAAAGCGGCCCCAAGAAAGGTATGAAGATTGAAAAGATCAGCGAGCAATACAAGGGCGATTTTACCTCCGCCGATCAGGTGGCGCTGGCCTCGATCGTGTATCGGGATATGCGGAAATGAGCACTTCCGGCTTTTGCAATGAAAGCCGGTTCTTATTACCGCATCTTGACGAAGGCCGCGCAGCCCATAGTATCCGCACGGGAGAAGCCCAAGGATTGGTAAAAAGCCGCGGTTTCCAGGCGGTCATCGGTTAAAAGCTGAATTTGGTATACGTTTTCGTAACGGTTCAAAACAGCGTTCAGCAGCGCTTTTCCGATCCCTTGCCGCTGGTACTCGGGATGCACCAGCAGATCCTGAATAAAAACGATGGAATGGCCGTCGCCCACGCAGCGGATGATGCCAATGAGGCGGCTGCCGTCATAGGCTCCAAGAACGAGCAGGGAATGGGCAAAAGCGCTTTTCAGCATGTCGGGGCGGCGGGTATAATTGATCCACCCCACGCTGTCATATAAAGCCAGAAGTTCTTTTTCATTGTAAGAAGCATATTCCTGAATGGTCATGGAACGATTCTCCTGTTTTTAGCGGGCTGCTCTTTGCAAGACCGGAAAATCACGCGTCAAGCCCGTTGTAAATATCCATCATGGCTTTCGCGTCCTCCGCCATGGTGCCGTGGCATTCGCAGATGATGCGGGGCGCGTAGCCGCGATTTTTCAGCAACGGGGCCAGATGCTCAAAGCGAGGGCCGTATTTTTCTTCCGCGAAGGTGCGATGACGCTTTTCGCCGGACGGGCCGAATTCGATCGTGGAAAAATGTATGTGCATCGTTTGGGCGCGTTCTGTTCCCAGGGCTGTTTCGATGGCGTCCAGCACGGCGGCAAAATCTTCTTCCGTGTTCAGCGCGCCTTGCTCCAGCGCGTGCAGATGGGCAAAATCAATGCAGGGGATCAGGCGTTCATCCAGCAGGCAGAAATCCAGCGTTTCCCGCAAATCTCCGATTTGGCTGGGCCGCCCCATGGTTTCGGGGCACAGATGCACCTGAGAAAGCCCCAGATCATCCAGCCGCAGATAAGCTTCCTTTAAGCCTTCCCGGCAGTTTTTCAGCGCTTCCTCCCGCTCCAGCTTCATCACCGCGCCAACATGCACCACCACCCGGTCCCCGCCCAAATGGGTGACCAGCCGGGCGCTGTCGGTGATATAGCGGAAGGAGGCTTCCCGCTTTTCCGGGTCCGGGTTGGCTAAATTGATGAAATACGGCGCGTGGGCGCTGACGGCAATATCGTTTTCCTTAGCAAACCCGGCGATTTTTTTCGCCATGTCCTCCTTTAGCTGCACGCCCCGCCCGAAGGAGTATTCATAGGCGTTCAGTCCCATGCCTCGCAGCCAGGCGGGAGCCTGCCAGCTGGCTTTGTAGCCCTGGGCATAAAAGGAATCGGAATTGCCCGCCGGGCCGAAACGGATCATGATTGGACCTCTTTCCATAAGATTTGATAGCTGCTTAGATCATCTGCGGCAATAGAGGAGTTGAGAGTTAAGAGTTGAGAGTTGAGATTTATATTGCCGCTTTCTCCTTTATAGTCAGCAAGCAAACTGTATGCACTAATCAAGTATCTCAACTCTTAACTCTCAACTCTCAACTCAAAACGCTTTTGCGGTTAAATTTGTTATAATAACTCGATAAGTTCACGGTTTTCCCCGTCCGTTGGCCCGGGCATATTTGCCGGTGCGGATTTCTTTTTCAAACAAATCGGCGTTCACCAGGCCCTTTGCGCCCGCTTCTCTTGCGTCCCGGATGGCCTGATCCCGGTCGTAGGGCACGGTGACCATGCTTACGTCGAAGGGAGCGGTTTCCTGGCTGTCCGGCTCCCCGCGCAAAACAGCGTATTGCGCCATGGGAACCCCCAGGCCGTTGCCTACGCTGCCAGTGTTGAACAGGATGCCTTTAAAACCAAGCAGCCGCAGGCCCTGGCGGTGCACGTCCGCATAGCCCACCACATTGTAATCCGGCAGGAAATAGGGCTCCAATAGGTCGCTGTCTTCATGCACATAATAGGGCTCCGGCATGGTGGGCCGTCCGTGAAACAGCCGCATTTTCCGGCCGGAAATCAAGCATTCGTATTCCAGGGGCCAGGAAAGCAGTATTTCCATGCGCTTTTCGCCCAATTGATCATAATAAAACTGATCCTTGGGAAACATTTTCTTTCCGATGCCTTCATCCCAATTGCCTTGCAGGATGAATTCGCAGTTTTGCACCGCCCAATCAAACGTGCGGTCGCTGGAGGGGCCTTTGCCCACCACGTCCCCCAGGCACCAGATGCGCTGGATGCCACGGGCGCTGATATCCCGCTCCATCGCCTGGGTGGCGGGCCAATTGCCGTGCAGATCGGCGATCAATGCGATTTCGGTCATTGGCCGCAGGCCTCCGCGAAGGCGTTGAACAGGGCCTGGGCTTCGGGGTACCGGTCGCTCAGGGATTCCGGGTGCCACTGCACGCCCAGCACGAATTTTCTGCCGGACAGCTCCGCGGCTTCGATCAGCCCATCGGTGGCCCGGGCGCACACCGTCATGCCCTGGCCGGGCATTTTCACCGCCTGATGATGGCGGCTGTTTACTTCCAGCTCTGTCTGGCCGGTGATGGCATGCAGCAGCGTGCCTTTTTCCACCAGCACCTTATGCACCTTGTCCCGGGGCATATCGCTGCGGGGATGCCGAAGGTCCGCGCTGAACTGCGTTGCAATATCCTGGAACATGTTGCCTCCCAACGTGCAGGAAAGCACCTGATGCCCCCGGCAGATGGCCAAAATGGGCATATCTCTGTCCAACGCCATGCGGCACAAGGGAAACTCCATTTCATCCCGCCGGGGAGCCGTTTCTCCGCAGCAGGGCAGCTTTTCTTCCCCGTACATTTGGGGCCCCACGTCGTCCCCGCCGGTGAGGAGAAGCCCATCGATATGGCCGAGCATTTCTTCCATCAGCGTTTTGTTTTTCGTCAGCGGCAGCAGCACGGGCAGGGCTCCCGCCCGGATCACCGCGTCAATATAATCCTGACCGATGGTGATATTTCCCTTATCCGTCAAAGTGGGCGTAATGCCAATCAAACGCATAAATGCCAACCCTCCTTTGGTCTTGGCCTTCATCATACGTCCCGCTGGAAAAAAAGTCAAGCGGGAATGATCATTTTTCCATTTTCATCCGTCCTATAAGTGAAAACATGTTTTCGAGAGGAAAGAGTACCATGACGGAAGCGGATTTTGACGCCCGGGTACGGGCCATGGAGGGGCGAATGTACCGCGTGTGCCGCGCTATGCTGAAAAACGACGCGGATTGCGGCGACGCCATGCAGAACGCGGCGTTTTCAGCTTGGCGGCGGCTGCCTGCCCTCCGGGACGAAGAAAAGCTGGAAGCCTGGCTCATGCGGATGGTGGTTAACGCCTGCCGGGACATCCTGCGTCAACGAAAGCGGCGTAGGGAAGCCCCTTTGGACACAGTGGAAAACCACGGCAGGGAAGATATTCATCGGGATATGGACCTGCAAACCGCCCTGGAAGCCTTGCCGGAAAAATACCGGCTGTGCGTGGCATTGCACCATCTGGACGGGTACACCGTGCCGGAAATCGCCCGCATGCTGCGCCTTCCACAAACCACGGTGAAAGCCCGCATTCGGATCGGCATCGAAAAAATGAGAAAAATGCTGGAGGTGGAAGCATGAAGCGCTTCGATTGGGAAAAAGTATACGGCCCTGTGCCCGCCTCCGTGCATATGCGGCTTGAAAAAGCATTGGAGGAAAAGAAAAAGATGAATACAGGTAAAGCGCTGCGACCCGCCGCCGCCATCGCCCTGGCGCTGCTGCTGACCCTTCTGCTGGGCGGCGCGGCCTACGCGGCCACCCGGCTTGGCATTTTGGATTATCTGGTGGGCGGAGAGGGCAGCGCTACCGACGAATTGAAAAACAGCGTACAACCCGTCCTTGCTTCCGCCGAGGGGGACGGCATGCGGGTGGAGCTGAACGGCGCTGTTTTTGACGGCAGCCGACTGGCCCTCTCCTTTACGGAAGAAAACCTGAATCCTCACTCTCAGGCCTTTATCACCCTGGATCAGGTGCTGTTGGAGGGGGAATGGATTCCCCAGAATTTCGGCGGCGGGGGCCATTGGATGCCCTTTATCCGCCTGGATACGGAGAACGCCGATCATAATCCCTATTCCGAGGGCTTTTTAAGCGGCGATCTGAAAAAGGAATACACGGGACAGATTCAGGGCGAAGCCATCTTTATCGTGTCCCGCCCTACGGGGCCCCTGGTGGTGGTGGATCCGGTCATGTGGTACGATTACGACGCAGCCATTGCGGATGATGAAATCCGGGCGGATTTCGTTCGCCGCCGTGACATGATCCGGGCCTCCAACGTGGAAATCGCGGATATTGCCCATTTGAACCCGGAGGAATGGTATGTAAACGGCTACACCGTGGTGAATGCGGACGGAAATTTGCTCATGGAGGAACACATGGAATATATGCCAGAAGAATTCGGAGCCATTCCTATGTATCACAACGCGGTCATGTATCCCACCCAAATGCACGACACCGCCGTGATCCGTCTCCCCTTCACCATCGACGCTGATGCGGCCAAGGCTTACCGCCGGGAAGGAAAAATGGAGGATGTTTCCCTTTCCGACTGCACAGTGCATTTGGAAAAGTGCGTGATGACGCCCCTTTCCACCCTGTTGGAAATCCGGCTTTATCCTCTGGAAAACACCAGGCAAGCGGCGGATAAGCTGCTGGAGCGCTATGGTTATCCCGCGCTTTTGAATGAACAGGGGAATTTGATCGAATTTTTGTCCATGGAAGGGGAAGGGGCCTGCTATGCGCATTCCGATCAGGAAGGAAAGTTCTTTTCCGCGATCGAATATGCCTGGGGCGGCGCGAAGGATATGCCGGAGGTCATCAGATTCAGCTTTGATTCAGACGAATTTCCGTATCAGAAGCCAGAAGCGCCCGACCCGGAAGCGAATCGGGAATTTGCGGAAAAGGCGGTCATCCATTTGCAATAATAGTGTGAGCCCATGCGAAGGCACACTGAACCTTTAGAAAGAGTACAGAGTTCAGAGTGCAGAGTACAGATTGAATAGTCAATGATATCAGCTAAATGACAGCAAGTTGTTTTTTGCTTCATTACGAATGAAAGACTATCTAATCTGTGCTCTGCACTCTGAACTCTGTACTCTTATTTCAATTCCCATTTTTGCAATAAACTGGACCAAGAAAAAGCACGGGCTTTTTGCTCCGTGCTTTGTGATTATCGGTAATACCTGCTGGTGGGTTTATAGGCTTTTACTTTCCGCCGTTTATGGAACAGCTTCAGCAGCGCTTTAAAGACTTTAATGATCAGGATCACCGCCGCGATGGGGAGCACCCCGTACAGCACCGCCAATTCCACCGTCAGGCGGGGGAAGGGATTGGGGTCGTTTTCGGCGGCGGCAATGATTTGCTCCACGGAAGGAGCAATCTGTTCCCGGGCCGCGATGGAGCGGGAGGCTACCAGATCGTACACCAGCGGGACGCCGTCCTCTTTGTAGTAGGTCAGGGTGCCCATGACCTCGCCCTTGGTGATGGGGGCCCGAAGCTCCCGGGTGAATTCCGTTACCGTCAGGCTGGAAAAGTTCTGCACCCAGTAGGCCAAATCTTCCCTTGTGGTCACGATAATATCCGATACGCCGGTGGACTGCAGGCGGATATCCAGCGTCAGGCGGCCCACCTGGGGGTCGTTCAGTTCAAAGCCCCGAATATCGATCACCCGGGGATTCTCCAGATAAATCTCAGCGATGCTGGTGCTCAGATATTGGGAAAAACCATAGTTCATCAGCTTTTTGGTATCCTCATAACGGGAAGCGTCCGAAGCGGAGCCGAACACCACGGAAATCAGGTTGATGCCCTCCCGGGTGGCGGAGGCCACCAGGCAGTTGCCCGCCGCCGAGGTGGTGCCCGTTTTGATACCGGTAGCGCCTTCGTAATAGCGGTTTGCCTTGTTTTCGTCGCTGGATTGGGCCACAAAATTGTTGCCGTTTACGATATTGCGGGCGCGGTAAATGTTATCCTTGGGCAGGGTGTATTCCGGCTTTTTTACGATGGTGCGGAAGGTTTCGTTCTGCATGGCAATGCGGGCGATGTTGGCCATATCCCGGGCGGTGGTGTAATGGTTTTCATCGTGCAGGCCGTTGGCGTTCATAAAATGCGTGTTCAGGCAGCCCAGGGAATAGGCGGCCTGGTTCATCATGTTGGCGAAAGCTTCGGTGGACCCCGCCAGCCCTTCCGCGATGGCGGTGGCGGCGTCGTTGCCGGATACCAGCATGGCGGCGTAGCACAGATCGATCAGGCGCACGTTTTCTCCCGCCGCAAACTTGGCGGAGGATTCGTCCGGGGCCAGGTTGACCGCGTTTTCGCTGACGGCAAAGGCGTTTTCCAGCTTGCTGTCGTAGCTGCCGCCCTCTAAATTTTCCGCCATCATCAGGGCCAGCCATACGGTGAGAATTTTGGTGGTGGAGGCAGGGTACATGCGTTCGTCCGCGTTTTTTTCAAAAACAACCTTACCGGAATCCGCTTCGATCAAAATGGCGGCGGTGGCGGAAAGATGGCCTTCGGACAGATTCTCCGGGTACACCTCGTCATAATCATCGGCCAGGGATCGGGAAACGGGAAGCGAAGACACGGCAAACAGAACTGCCATCAGCAGCCCCGCCAGCCGGATCCAAAAGCCTCGCTTCATGTGCCCTCCCCGCGTTCGTAAAGAATTTGAAACACAACAGTGATTATATCATAATATCTTCTGTTTGTACAGCCCCGAAGGAATTCCGGCACAAGATGGAGGAGTGACATGGGAGAATTGAAGCTTGTTCAAAAACGGCATCCCGGCTGACGCGATACGGACTGCCGGAATGCCGTTTGAAAGCAAAATTGTTATTGCCGCAAGCTGAGGGTCACATTACAATCTGACGAGAATTGAATGCAAGAATAGCTCTTTGAATGAAACCGCAGCCCTGCATTCATCTTTCTCGGAAAGGGGAGTGGGGGAAACCGCTCTTAGGACTCCAAAGAGCGGTTTCCTCCAGAAATACGAATACTCAAAGAACGGTGACCCAATCGCCGGCCTTCGCGCAGCCGGGCTCCAGGACCTTGGCGAAAATACCCTCTCGGGGCATCACGCAGTCGCCGGCCTTTTCCCGGATGGCGCAGTTGAAATGGCATTCCTTGCCGATCTGGGTCACTTCGCACAGGGCGGTGCCGATTTTGATTTTCGTGCCCACGGGCAGCTCGTACAGGATCAGGCCCTCGGTGAGCACGTTTTCCGCAAAGTCGCCGGGCTTCAATTCAAAATCGATGTGATCCTGCACCTTCTTTACGCTTTCCTTCCCCAGCAGGCTGATCTGCCGGTGCCAATTGCCCGCGTGGGCATCGCCCACAATGCCGTGATCCACCTTCATTTCGATCTGATCCACCGGATGCTTCTGG
>JAEEGL011104789.1_pt1 | contig 10980 bp, 10 predicted proteins | sample 9134231 | NCBI WGS metagenome assembly JAEEGL01 (sample SAMN16246548, study PRJNA631951) | gut metagenome | biome: gut microbiome; feature: rumen; material: fiber-attached | host: Bos | place: Iran: Karaj | collected 2018-10 | reverse complement strand
TTGCTGACTGCCGTGGTGCCTTCTCCCAGCTCTCCGAGTCGGAGCAGGCCGCCGCTGCCGAGGCGCTGGTGGGCAAAAACGCCATGTCCGGATTCCTCGCTCTGATGAATGCCGGTGAAGGCGACATCAACAAGCTCTCCTCCGCCATTGAGAACTGCGACGGGCAGTCCCAGAAGATGGCCGAGACCATGCAGGACAACCTTGAGGGCCAGCTCACCATCCTGAAATCACAGCTTCAGGAGCTGGCGATCTCCTTCGGTGAAATCCTGATGCCTGCCATCCGCAGCATCGTCAGCGCCCTGCAGAAGGTGGCCGACTGGCTCAATGGCCTGAGCGAAGGCACGAAGAAAACCATCGTCACCATTGCGCTGATCGTTGCCGCCATCGGGCCGGTCCTGATTGTGGTCGGCAAAGTCATCTCCGCCATCGGTACGATCATGACATGGGTCCCGAAAATCGCGTCTGCTATCAGTACGGTGAAAACTGCGCTGACGGGCCTGCACGCGGTGATGATGGCCAACCCGATCATCCTGATCATCGCCGCCATTGCCGCGCTGGTCGCCGCTTTCATCTACCTGTGGAACAACTGCGAGGAATTCCGTAATTTCTGGATCAACCTCTGGGAGAACATCAAAACCGGTGTGACCGCTGCTGTAGAAGCCATCGGCAATTTCCTGAGCAGCGCTTGGGAGACGATCAAGACAACTGCGGAAACCGTATGGAACGCCATCTCCGGATTCTTCACCGGGATCTGGACGGCAATCAGCACGACGGCTTCTACCATTTGGAATACAGTGCGGGATGCCATTGTGGGTGTCATGACGTCTATCTGGGAGACGATCACCTCTGTATGGAATGCGATCTACGAGTTTTTCGCTCCGCTGCTGGAGGCAATCCGGTATCTGTTTGAAACAATCTGGCAGGCCATTCAGATTCTGATTGGTATGGCGCTGGATTGGATCAATGAGAAAATCACGACGATCTGGAATGCCATCGTGCAGTTCCTGACGCCTATTCTGGAGGGCATCCGGGACTTCTTCCAGACCATCTGGAATGCGATCTCCAATGCCATCTCCACGGCGCTGGAGGCAATCCGCAGCACGGTGGAGCGAGTCTGGAATACGATCAGCAGCTTCATTTCCGGCATCCTTAATACGATCTCCGGCGCGATCTCCTCGGCATGGAATACCATCAAGAGCACGGTTACGTCGATTATGAACAGCATCCACTCGGCGGTGGTTTCCGTATGGAACAACATGCGCAGTGCCATCTCAGGTGTGATCAACCAGATCGTCAGCACAATCCGCAACGGACTGAATCAGGCGGTCAACTTTGTGAAGGGCCTGATCGGTCAGGCATTCAGCTGGGGCCGCGACCTGATTATGGGTATCGTCAACGGTATCCGGAATGCTATCGGCGCAGTCGCCAATGCGTGCCGGAGTGTCGCGGACACCATACGCTCGTACCTGCACTTCTCCGTCCCGGACATCGGACCGCTGACAGATTACGAGAGCTGGATGCCGGACTTCATGAAGGGACTGGCCAAGGGTATCGAAAAGAGCAAGGCCCTCGTCTCCGATGCGATGGAAGGCGTGACTGCCGGGATGAACCTCTCGCCAGTTCTGGCGGCAAGCGCACCGGCTATGGCAGAGTCCGTCACCCATAGCGGCGACACCGGCCTGCTGCAGCATCTTTCGGATATGGTGGCGCAGCTTTCCGGCCAGAACGGTGATATCACCATCCCGGTGTACATCGGTCAGGACCGGATAGATGAAATTGTGGTAACCGCTGCCCAGAGAGCGACTTACCGGTCAGGAGGCAGATAATGTTTCAGGAGCTAAAGATCAATGGCATCGTACTGCCGAGGCCGGACAGCGATCTGGATTTCAAAAGTGAAAAGGTCAAAACCGAGTACGAGACGGAGGCCGGTACTACGCAGGTCTCCGTCCGCAGGGAATCCAAGCTCACCATTTCCGGCGACTGGACCCTGACAGGCAAATGGGTGGAGCTTTTCCGCGCATGGGCCGAGATGGACTCGGTCACGGTGTTCTGCTTTTATCCCATCAAGGACAGGATCACGGAACATGAGTGCCAGTTCGTCATCAACAGCGAAAAGCATATCCGCAATGCCAGAGCGCAGCTATCCACGGACGGTCTGTACCAGATGAGCGTAACAATGGAGGAGCTGTAATGTACGATGTATCACAGAAATACGTGGAGGCGATGAAGCGGCCTGTCCAACGGCACCGGATCAAGGGCACGGTCGGCGGCATCGCCTTTACTGAAAATCATATTCTTTCCGGCTCCTTCACGATCACCGGCCAGTGCTCGGACACCACCAATGTCCAGATCGGTCAGGTATATACGAACGAGCTGAAAATCACGCTGATGAAAAGCCTGCATCTCTCCCGGTATTCCATCATGGGCTCGGAGATCATTCCGTACTTTGGGCTGCGGCTGGACAACGGCGACTATGAGTATATCCCGCTGGGTGTGTTCACGGTATCCTCCGCGATCTGGGCTGCCAGCGGTGTGGAGATCACGGCCTATGACAACATGTCCAAGCTGGACCGCTCCTTTTCGAGCAGCAGCCTGACTGGAACGCCGTATGAACTGCTGACGCTGGCCTGCACCTCCTGCGGCCTTGAGCTCGCCATGAAGGCGCGGGACTTCAACAGCCTCGCCAACGGCAGACGGACACTCACCTTTTTTGCGGACAACGATATCGGCACATGGCGTGACTGCGTTTCATGGATCGCGCAGGCGATTGGATGTAACGTGTTCGCTGACCGCGCCGGGAAGATTGTCCTGAAGGCCTACGGGCAGAACGCAGTGGATTCCATCGACACAGAGCACCGCCTCACGGGCAGCACCTTCGGAGATTACGAAACCCACTATACCGGTCTGTCCGTCGTGGACATTGAGGACCAGATGACGGTCTATTTCAGCGATCCGGTAGACGACGGCCTGACCTACAATCTCGGCTCCAATCCCTTCTTGCAGTCCGACTCCGATGAGCTGGTGGAGGCTATGTGCCGGGAGATTCTGGCTGCAATCGGAAGCATCCATTACGTCCCGTTCTCCGTGGATATGATCGGGACTCCGGCCTATGACCTGATGGATGTTCTTCGCTTCGAAGGCGGCTTTGCAGATGGCGACAAGCTCTCCTGCATCACGAAGTACACCTTCCATTACAATGCAAAATACTCCATTTCTGGCGTGGGCACGAATCCGGCGCTGACCTCCGCCAAGAGCAAGAGCGATAAAAACATCGCCGGTCTGATGGCGCAGGTCTCCTCGATCACCAGCTCCATCAACCGGCTGATTTATGACTATAACACCGGACCGCTGTCGGTCGGGCAGGACGAGCAGACGCTGGGAATGGTGACCTACTACATCTCCCAGAAAGCGGATGTCGAGGGCCACTTCCTGATGAACTATACGGCCAGCGAATCCACCCACCTGACTCTCCGCTTTTACGATCAGGGTGTGGAGGAACTGTACTCCCCATTGGAGATGGACATCCTTGAGGGAGAAGGCAGCATCGGCATCCCGCACGCCTACCTCAATCGCGGTGTCGGTATTCATGGTGTCTACGTCACAGCGGAGGTGGCCTCCGGCGAGCTGACCATCGATACCAGAGGCGTCTTCTTCACTCTCGACGCAGGCAACTTTGCCGAGGCCGTGGATGATATTTCGATGGACGTCCGGGACATCACCATGCGGCAGCTTCTGGAATCCAATGGACCGGATCAGATCTGGATCGTCGGTATCGAGGACGGCAAAATGCTGGTCAGCCGCAGGGACTACCGGGAAACCTATACTTCCAATCCTGTGTGGACCGGTGTTTATACCGCCGGTGACGCACTGGACGCCGCCATCGAATTTGACGGCAAATGGGTCCTTCGAGCCAACAGCGACAAGTATACGCTGGAGACCAAGGACCAACCTTGGTATTTCTGGATCATCCCGGATGGAACCCTGCTTGCCCAGCTTGGCGAGGATGAGACAACCCGCCTGACGCTCGATACCGATGTGACCGGTGTCAGCGCCTGCCGAGGCTACAGCTCCAACTTCTATCTGGAACAGGATCAGGGCTTGGTGGTCGCCTATATCAAAGGCGGGAAGCCCTACTACATTCAGTATGTTTACGATACGCAGCTGGAGGCAAAGCGCTGGCTGCAACCGGAGCTGCTGATAAACGAGGATGTTTTGGATTTCCGGGTCCATCGGCTCAATGATTACCGGCTTGGCTTTGAGTTGACAACGGCCAGCAGAAACCTCTGGATTTATACCGCTCGCACTTACGTGGCGCAGGCTGTCCCGAAGGAAAGCGGAAGCATCTCGCTCTCGGAAAAAACCATGTTCCTGTATGCCCATAAAGATACGGACCTCAGCGTGGTTTATTCCAACGCGATCACCGAGGACAAGCTGACGATGTATATCTACATCTCAAAGCATGTCCGCTATTTTTATTCTTGGCAGGACATCCTCTCCTTGGACGAGGACTCCATTTCCTACGACATGATCGACAGCGTGGAGATTGCGGAAAACGGTGACGGCGCTGTCATCACGGTCCATTTGAAATCCATTCCCAAGAAGCTGATCACAACCGCAGTCGTCAACCCGGATGATTCTTCCGCGCTGCAGGCTGAGATCGTGGATTGCGGATACATCAAAGCACCGAAGGCGACCCTGACCTTTGATACGACGGTTTATCGGTATCTCGCTGTCCAGAAGGAGCAGGTCGGTATCAGGAACACCGGCACAGGTTTCCGCTATGAAGGTATCACTGAACCGAGGCTTGCTGTTCAAAAAGAGACTGCCGGGATCAGAAATACTGCGCCGGGTATCCGCTACGAAATGATATCGGACATCCGAAACAGCGTGCAGCGCGAGTCCGCTGCTATTCGCCAGAAATCGAGCGGCATGAACTACGAACAGGTCGAGCCGTCACCAATTTAAGGAGGAGCTTATGAAACCCACAATTCTTTGTAAAAACCAGTACACGATCCGGAAGGTCGATGCTGAGGGCAATGAGCACGAGGTGGCGCGTTTCCACAACGTGCCGCTGCAGGTTTTCTATAATGCCGTGATCGGTGCCAATGTCGGCTACTCCGTGGACAGCACAGTCCACTCCTGCTGGTTTGGCACCGGATCAAGAGAGCCGTCCGGCAGCGATACTGCTTTGGAGCATCCGCTCTGGACATATGGATGGAACTACTCGAATGTGACCTCTTGGGAGAAGTACCTCAACGAGCAGAGGCACGTCTGCCATAAGTACACATTTAAGATCGCTGCGGACGCTGACCATGTCGGAACGGTCTCCGAGGTCGGCATTGCCTTCATGACCTCTCGCGGTGGCGGTGTTGCGCTTGGCACCCGTGCGCTGATCCTTGATGCGGAAGGCAATCCGATGACGATCACGAAGACCGATTTGGAAGCGCTCTTTGTGGATGTCATTTTTGAGTTTACGCTTCAGGACACCGACGAATTCAAATGGATACCTGAGAACTACATCGGCTATGGCGCACGGAGCGGCACCAGCTGGGCACCCATCTTCAACCTTGGCCTGTGCGACCGGATCTTCTTCCTCGGTCGGATCACGGAGGATGGCTTCAAACAGCAGCTGGCAACACTGGAATTCTCGAAAGCCTACAAGAACAGCAACCATGAGCTGGATGTGACGAATGCGCGTCTGCAGCAGACGGTCATCCCGTCTCAGCGGTATATCAAGGCCATCGGGATCGGCTCGAACAGCTATAGCGGTGTCATCCTCGGATACTGGAAACTGCCCAATCCGGACGTTATCCCTCCGAAGGTCCTGCGCGGCATGCAGGTCGGAATTGGCGACGGCAGCCAGACGGTTTTCAATGCGCCTCTGGCTGAATGGATGAAGGATACCGAGGAAATCTTCATCAACGATGTGCAGCAGGTCCGTGGTGTGGATTACGTCTGCGATCATGATGCCAACTCCCTCGGCCTGTGCGAGTGCTCCATTCTTCACGAGATGGAATACGCCGGTGAATGGACTACCTCTCCGCAGAGCGTGATTACGCCGATCATAGGGAACGCTCCCTACAGGAACGGCTCATATCGCACTGCGCTGTGGAATAAGGATCATCCGACCATAACCTACGCTTTCCCGGAGGAAGGTATCAAGACGATCAAGCGCTTTGTGCTGAGGAACTTCATCGCCTACATCAGCATCTCCTCCGGCAGCGCAAGCTACAACACAAACTGGTCCAATGCCATCTGGACCATCGAGTATTCGGAAGACGGCACAGAATGGCAGACTGCCGGGAACGCGGTCATCGATTCCAACAATCGCGCAGAGCTCATTCTGGATCAGGCGGTCACGGCACGTTATTGGCGCTTCACCATTTCCAACCGGATCAACGGCATTCTGTTTTCCGCGCAGGGCCACGATTCCATCATGGCCTATGGCGAGCAGCTTCCGATCACGTTTACGCAGGCTCCTCCTGTCGACGCGGTTATCACCATGAACGCCACGGTCGACTGCCCGATGAAAAACTCCAATTTCATCATCGATGTCAATCCGACCTTCGAGATTTAAAGGAGGTCCCTATGGCACTTGTGATTGAAAGAATCATCGACCTGACGGCCAGCGAAAACAATCCGGAGCCCAAGCTCGTATCCCAGCTCTCCATCATTCACGAATCGAGTGATGGGGAGCTGGTTCAGTATTACATCCAGACGCGCAATCAGACTCAAGGCGACAAGAACACCTATGCCATTGGCGTCTACGACAAGGACAGCCGCTCCTACTCCTACCACGACTATCCAGAAGTGGTCTGGGGAGAGCCGGGTCAGCGCATCTGCGGCAATCGCATCGAGCGCCTTGGCGTGAAGGCCTTTCCTGCGCTTGGAGCCATTGCTTTTTACAAGCTGATGCACCGGAAGATTACCCGCATCGTTGCTCCGGTCAATCCGAAGAATAAAAAGCAGGAAGCTCCCGCGCTGGCCGCCGAGATCAATCCTGACGGCACGGTCACATTTACGATCACGCCTCCGGACAAGCCGAAATATGCCTGCTACCGGATCGTGATGCAGAGCACCGTTTATACGGAGGAGTATGTGACCTATGACTTGGAATTGACGGTCCCGAAACCTCATGTCTCTGGAGAGTACCGGTGTTACGCGGTTGGGTACGGCGAAGAAGGCCAGCTTCTCTCAAAGGACAGCAACGTGATCACCCTGACGCTCACCGGAAAGTCCGCAACCTACCAGCGTCCGTACTACATGAAATCTGAGCTTACCGCTGTGGAGCGCGAGGCCGATGAACGCTATCAGGCTTTGGAGGAATACAGCGAGTCCTTGGAAGAGCGCATCCGTGCTCTGGAGGAACACTTACCACCGGAAGGAGGCAATGACAATGGTTAATTTCAATGGGAACAACATCACGATCACCAGAGGCGACACGCTGGAGGCTGTTCTGGAAATCCTCTGCGCGGACGGCCAGCCGTATGAGGTACGGGCCGGTGACGTGATCCGCTTTGCCCTGAAGCAGAAATACACGGACCGGGAGCCTCTTCTCCTGAAGGAGATCCCGCATGACACCCTGCTCCTGCGATTGGAGGCTGAGGAGACAAAGCTCCTGACCGCAGGCTGGGCACCGTATGTTTATGATATTCAACTCACGATGGAGGACGGCACGGTGGACACGTTTATCGACCGCGCCGAGTTTATCGTGACGGAGGAGGTGGACTGATGGATGGAAAACTCACAGGCCGCCTGTCTCCACGGCGGCAGCTCACCGGCAGGCTTTCCTTCGCAGTCCGGGATGCTCCCGGTATTGTGCTGATCCCGAAGACCGCCAGCGAGAACGGGATATACCGTGCAGCAGCTGAAGGCGCTGATGGGTATTCGGTTTTCACGGTGAATGTCCCGCCTGCTGTCGAACCGCTCGTCCCTCACGCCTATGACCTCACAGGCGGATATGTCAGGAACGGCATCTGGACGGTTGGTGGCGATACCGTCAACTACTCCGATGTCTACGCGGTGGAGGCCAACACAGCATACCTTCTGATGCTCGGCAGCATCGTCGGGAGCCGCTTCCGCAGCATGTTTTCTGCGGCAGATCCTTCAACGACGAAGGTGGACATCACGGGCCGAACGATTACGAATTTGGCTGATCCATCACCTTACACCTTCGCGTCGTTCACTCCGGCAGCGGACGGTTTCATCACCATCACAAAAGATAACGCCGGGACAGCTGGTCTGAAAACTTATGTGTACAGGATAAAAGACCTGCCCAATGAATAAACCTGATCTACGTGAGTCGCTACGGCGGCTCTTTATTTTTGCACAAGGAGGACTTCTACCATGAAAGAATTCTGGAATACCATTCAACTCATTTTCGCTGCGGTCGGCGGCTGGCTCGGCTGGTTCCTCGGCGGATGCGACGGCCTGCTCTATGCGCTTCTGGCCTTCGTGACTATCGACTATATCACCGGTGTCATGTGCGCCTTTGTGGACCGCAAGCTGTCCAGCGAGGTCGGCTTCAAGGGCATCTTCAAAAAGGTGCTCATCTTCCTGCTGGTGGGAATTGGCCACATTCTCGACACGCAGGTGATCGGCTCCGGCAGCGTGCTCCGGACGGCGGTGATCTTTTTCTACATCTCCAATGAAGGTGTGAGCCTCGTGGAGAACGCCGCGCACCTTGGCCTGCCTATCCCGGAAAAGCTGAAGTCCGTTCTGGAGCAGCTGCATGATCGCGCAGAAAAGGAGGACAAGTAATGGCATACACGAACAGCCCACTGACGGCATACACCAAGCTGAGTCCGAATCACTCCGGCCAGCGCACCCACTCCATCGACCGGATCACGCCGCACTGCGTCGTCGGCCAGTGTACGGCTGAGGGCCTCGGTGACTGGTTTGCAAAATCCAGCACGCAGGCATCCTCCAACTACGGCATTGACAAGGATGGCCGTGTCGGCCTTTATGTAGAGGAGAAAAACCGCTCGTGGTGCTCCTCCAGCAACGCCAATGACCAGAGGGCCATCACCATCGAATGCGCCTCGGACGCCTCCGAGCCTTATGCCTTCCGGGACATCGTTTACCAGACGCTCATCAAGCTCTGCGTGGACATCTGCCAGCGCAACGGCAAGAAGAAGCTCCTGTGGCTGGGCGACAAGGACAAGACGCTTAGTTACAGCCCTGCCGCCGACGAGATGGTCCTGACAGTCCACCGCTGGTTTGCCAACAAGAGCTGTCCGGGAAACTGGATGTTTGCGCGGATGGGTGATCTGGCCGAAAAGGTCACAGCGACACTTGGCGGCAGCTCCACTCAGCCGGAGACGCCGGATGCACCGGCAGAAAAGCTGACCAGCGGATATTATCGTGTCCGGAAGGACTGGTCCGACAGCAAGTCTCAGGTCGGAGCATATCGCATCCTCGCCAATGCCAAGGCGCAGGCGGATGCCAATCCGGGATACAGCGTTTTTGATCCTGACGGCAACGTGGTCTACTCCACTGGTGCTCCTGCTCCGGAGCCTGCACCGGAAACACCCGCCGTGCCCTTCCTCGTGAAGGTCGGCATCGGTGATCTGAATATCCGCACGGGTCCCGGCAGCAACTACAGCAAGACCGGATTCTTCACTGGCCGTGGTGTGTTCACGATCCTTGAGGTGGCTTCCGGTCCCGGCTCCGATTCCGGGTGGGGCCGCCTGAAGTCCGGCGCTGGCTGGATCAGCCTCGACCACTGCACAAAGCTATAATCAACAGACGGGTCTGTGGGAGAAATCCTGCAGGCCCATTTTTTTTATGCGCAAATAGCGGACCACCCCACCGGGAAATGTCCAGTAGGGACTGAGAGGAAGGCCTCTCAGACTGGAGGAAATCCCGATGACGAATGAACAGAAAGCCGTGATCCGCAGGCTCCGGCAACAGAATAACAGCTATGTCTCTATCGCAAACACGCTCGGTGTCTCGGTCAGCTCGGTCAAGGGCTACTGCCAGAGAAACGGCCTGACCGGTAAACGCGCCGCTGCCGAAAGCGCCAATGATGATCCGTCCGTCTGCCTTGGCTGCGGAAAGCCCATCACCCAGCGCGACGGCGTCAAGCGCGTGAAGTTCTGTTCGCCGGGATGCAGGCAGTCTTGGTGGAATGCTCATCCAGAGAAAGTCAACCGAAAGGCCATCTACTCCTTCACCTGCGCCTGCTGCGGGAGGCCCTTCACCGCATACGGGAATCGGTCGCGTAAGTACTGCTCGCATGAGTGCTACATCACTGACCGCTTCAAGGGAGGTGAGGCATGATGGCACCGGAGAAGTTTGAGGCCGAAAAGAACTATCTGGCGGCTCGTGAGATCGCGGAGGGCTTCCTGAAAAAGGGCCTGCTGACCGACGAAGAATTCACCAAAATCGACGCCTTCCTGACCGAAAAATTCTCCCCACAGATGGGCAAGCTGATTGCGGATTCAGGCCAGAATTAACTTGCTATGTGTCCCTTTTAGAGTGATATATGGTACGGGAAAGGAGGCGAAAAGCCGTGAAAACTGTAAAGAGAATCGAGGTCACGAGGCCGGTCCTGCCTACCCGAAAGAAGGTCGCTGCCTACGCTCGTGTCTCTATGGAAACCGACCGGATGATGCATTCCATCTCCACGCAGGTCAGCTACTACAGCGAGCTCATACAGAGCAACCCGGAATGGGAATACGCCGGTGTATACGCAGACAACTTCATCTCCGGCACGGCCATTGACCGCAGGCCGGAATTCAAGAGGCTGCTTGAGGATTGCGAGGCCGGAAAGATCGACATCGTTCTCACCAAATCCATCTCCCGGTTTGCCAGAAACACGGTGGACCTGTTGGAAACCGTCCGGCACCTGAAGGAGCTGGGCATCGAGGTACAGTTCGAGAAGGAGCACATTAACTCCCTGTCCGACGACGGCGAGCTGATGCTGACCCTTCTCGCTTCTTTTGCACAGGAGGAAAGCCGCAGCATTTCGGAGAACGC